>Ga0207658_10000233_pt1 | contig 58846 bp, 84 predicted proteins | sample KBSS33metaG_FD_184322 | JGI IMG/M metagenome (GOLD analysis project Ga0207658, IMG submission 184322) | Switchgrass rhizosphere microbial communities from Kellogg Biological Station, Michigan, USA - KBS S3-3 metaG (SPAdes) (version 2) | ecosystem: Host-associated > Plants > Roots > Rhizosphere...
TGGTGATTTTTGTGTTCCGCAGCGTGAAGCCCTGCACCGCCACCGCCGAGATGTCCCACATCGCATTCGGGCTGTGCGCGGCGTCCACGAGGGCGTTCTGGAGCGTCACGTCGTTCAGCGTGATATCATGCACCATGCCGCCGACGAATCGCTCGAGGCCGTGGTCAACGCCGTAGCCCTTGCTGAAGTTCGCACCGGACGGCCACGTCCCCCATGCGCCAATCTTCCATTGCAGGCCCGCCTCGGTGACGTTGCTCATGCCCGCCAGCGAGCCGTAGTTCGGGATGAGCTTGCCCAGGGGTGCCGCGAACGTCACGACGCCGTTGGTCACGCCGGCCACCGTTGCCGGGATGAACGCCGCTGGCTCAACCGGGTCGCTCGGCGTTGCGCCCGCCCATATCAGCACGCGCTCACCGGCCGTCAGCGGCATCACCTCGGCGGGGTCCATCGTGAGCTGCGTCGTGCATTCCGAGATACTTCCAGAGAGATGCGAGATGTGCCGCGTGTTGCCGCCTGTGACCCAGGCGTTCGTGCCGGGCAAGCTCGCGACTTGGATGGGATAGAAGCCGTCGTTCGCCTTGTCGGCGGGGTTGACCAGCAGCGTACATCCGGCGAACTCTATCGTGACGCCCGACCGATGCAGCCACAGCGGTGCGGTGCCTGGCAGCGTGTACGTGCCCTGAGGCATGGTGATGACCGAATTTGTACCAGCCCAATCGTCGTAAACGCTGGAAGGTAAATTACTCTGGCCGAAGGCGGGAAGTGCCGCCAGAAGCAGGGCGAAGAATCGTTTCATCCGCGAAGCGTAGGCGTGCCGCGCGGGATGGGCAAGTTACGGTTTCGGCGCGGGCTTCGCTGGTACCGGCGCGATTTTGTCCGGGTGCTTGGCGAGTATCGCCTTGACCGTCGCGATTTCTTCCGCCGTGAGCACTTCAACCTTGCGCCGAAATTCACCGGCCAACTGCGAACGGTCATGGCGCTCCTTCGCGACCGCCGCCGCATCCTGCTTTGGTGGGTCCGCCGCGAAGCACATGCTGCACAGCGCCAATAACGCTAATAGTTTCGTTTTCATATTAGAACGGCGTCGCTTGTCCGGTTACGCCAGTGCCCGAGAGTATCACCTTGCCCGACGGCTGCAAGATAACCGTGCCCATGCCAGTCTGCGCGACGGCGTTGGTGAAGACGCTGGTGCCCGCATCGTTGAACACCGTCGCCGTGACCGCCGTGCCCGAGAAGTAAACGACGGCGTTCTTCGAGAATGTGTTCGTCCAGCCCGTCGCGGCGATGGACACAGCGGCATCCGACGCTGTGCTAGACACGCCGCTGCTCGCCGTCACCTTGGATGCGAACGTCGAGCTCGCACCAGGGAAGTAGTAATTGTAAGCCGTGTCGCCGAACACGTAGTCGTTGCTGTTCGTCGCCAGCCCGCCGCTGCCCAAGATGAATATGTGGCTCTTGTTAATGCCGGACATGCTGATGCCTGCGTTGTCGCCAATGGCATAGATGTCCGAAATGTTCGTCAGCGTCGTGCTTCTCAGCGCACTTGTGCCGAAAGCATAGACACCCACGGCATTATCGAGGCTAGCCGAGTCCATAGCCAACTCTCCAATCGCATAGATGGTGCCGCTGCCGTTTATCGAAGCGCCGCCTAATCCCTGCTTGCCGAATGTGTAAACGGCGTTGAGACCGCCGCCGATCATGCTTGCTCCCGCCGACTCGCCGTAGGCATAAAGTTGCACTGCGTTCGTGAGTGTTGCGCCGCTCAACGCGCTCTCGCCGTAGGCGTAAATCTGCCCGCTGAACGGGGCCAGTGTGGCCGTTGCCAGCGTGCTACCGCCGAAGCCGTAAACATCAGTCGCGCCATCTGATTTGAAGCCGAGCATCGACGAACTGCCGTACGCAAATATGTACTGACTGAAGTTCGTAATCGTCGCGCTGTCGAGAGCACCGACGCCGTAGCCGAATACGTCCGATGAATTTCGCATAAAGGCCGATGAGCCGACGTTCTCGCCATAGCCGTAGATTTGCGAAACGTTCGTCAGTGTGCTTGAAGCAAACGGACGGGAGCCGTAGCCGAACATATTGTCACTGCTTCGCACATCGGCGGTGTCCAGCACTTGCGAACCAATGCCGACGACTTTCTGATTGTTTACGAGGGTGGCCGCGTTTAGGACGCTCTCGCCGATGCCGTAGATGTCGGTGTTGTTCGTCAGCAAAGCACTAAGGCCAATGAGATTGCCAAAGCCATAGAGTCCCGTGTTGCCAGTCATGCCCGCCGCGGCAAACACAGATGTGCCAAAAGCATAGATGTCTGAGTCGCTGCCGCTGTTTACGCCGTTCAACGCACTGTTGCCCATAGCGAACATGAAGGTAGCGTCATTCACGACTGCGCCAGCGCCCAAAGAAGAATCGCCGAACGCATACAACCTGTTGCCGTTCGTGATGGAAGACCCCGCCATTGTAGAGATGCCCACGGCAAAGAGGCTCGCACTGCCAACGATGGAGCTTGAATCCAGCGTCATGTCGCCGATGCCTATCACATCCGTGCTGTTGGTGATGCCGCTGGTGTTAGGGATGTTCGCTGCGTCGAAGGCAATCGACATCACGCCCGCGTTGTTGGTCATGCGCTTGAAGAACACCCTGTTGCCGGTCGTCAGGAACTCGTTTGTGTTGAAATCGGTGAATGCGGGATTCGCCGCCTGCACCGTCCAACAGGCCAGCATCACCAGCATCACAAGGAATGTTTTCATTTACATCGCCGCCATATCCAACCAGAGCGCCACGTCGGGTCATCGCCTCTGAGTGGCACTCGCTCGAAGCTCATCAGCGCCACCTTGCGCCGCTCCAGCAACTCGCGTTCATAGACCGATTCGAGCACCGCATCGCCCACATTGCATTCCGACAGGGCGTCGCGCAATTCCTTAAACTCGCTCACTGGCGGTTGTAAGCCTTCTGAACATTCAGCACTAATACATAATAAGCCGATTCCCTCTCATCAGGCACTCCGAAGCCGTAGCAGTAATACGATAAAGCGCGGTCGGTCCACAGCGAAGGGCTTCCGCTTGCTGCCCCTTCCGCGTGAACGAATGGCTGCCCGCCACTGAGCGTGCCAGCAGCCGCCGCCGAACTGGTAAGAATCGAAGATCCGTTCTTGTAAATCGCACGGCTGTCTGAGCGCCGCGTCGCCACATAAAACCCCGTCCCAGTCGTGTCCGCAACTGACACCTGATTCGCCACCGTGCCAATCTCCAGATACGTCACGTTCGCGTACGAGATGGGCAGCCCCACGATGGTTGGGCCAACCGTATAGGCCACGCCGATGCAGTAGCCGGATTGCGACGATGCCGTCCGGTTATACACGGCGAGGTGCAGGTTGGTGATGCTGGTCTGTCCCGGCATGCTGAATCCCGGCGTCAGCGAGTTTATCGCCAGCGATTTGGTAGTGGTGTTGCCGGTCAGCCCGGTCGCCTCGCTGTAGTCGGTGCTCACGAACGAGATTAACTGGTCCGGTGCGACTGTCGTGGTGAACCAATCCACGATGATCGGGCACAGCATCGCGTTCGTCCCGGTGCCGATGTAGAGTCCGACGCGCCCAAGGTACTGACGAATGCCCCACACTTTAGAATACTGAAGAAACCTTGTTCCAACGATGTAAGATGAGCCGCTGATAGTGCCGCCGTTGGTCGCAATCCTGGTTTGCCAGCGTATTGCCTCCCAATCCGAGCAACTGTTTATAAAAGCCGCACGAACCGGAAGGCAAATGAATAGTAAAATAATCGCCAACAAGTTTCTCACGGCATCAACTTCATTCGGGTGCTCATCCAGACCTGCACCATGTTTGTAAATGGATCAGTCACCATCTCATAATAAACGACGGACCCATTGTTGGTGTCGTTTATGAGTGATTGTCCTTCTGGTGCTCCAAATGAGGCATTGGTCCAAGTCACAAAGCATGTCCCGGTCGATGGCTGCTGCACCGCCAGCCAGCAATGCTTAAACGTGGTGGTGCCCACATTCGATGGCGTCGGAATGAAGGCGTTATTCGTCAAGCTGAGCTTGAACAACCCTCCATTTTGCACGAGGGAAAAATCCATCGCCGTAACATTCGTACCAGTCTGCGCGAGCGTAACGATGTTGGTCCCGCTGGAATCCCCAGCTGATGTCAAGGTGCCTGCCGATAGCGTAAGACCACTACCCAGCGTTACCGTGGATAGCGTATTGCTCGCGCTGCTGCCCACCAACGCCGTCGCCGTGCCGTTGAAGTTGCTGATGGCCACACTGCCTTGGTTGTCCACGCTCAGGCGATTGGTGAGCACATTCTGTGTTGCGGCGCTCGCTGCACCCGGTCCTGCCGTGGCTATGTAGAACGTGCCGCCGCCGCCTGTGCCTGTGCCGCGGCCAGGTGCGACCGTGAAGTTCGTGCCCGGCTTGTCGGTGCCGCTGCCGTCCGGTCCTTTGAGCATCTGCACGATGGGCGTTGCTGAGTCCTGCCCGAACTGAAGCACCGCTGCCGACTCACGCCCAATAATGGTGTCGTCGCTGCCGCCGCCCGTCACCGGCGTCGTGCTGGAATAAAACGTCAAGAACGCATCGCTCCGCAAGCGCCACGCCGACGAGCTTAACTGTGCAAATTCGGTGCTGCCGTTACCGCGGTAGGCGAAAGCATTCGCCGTCGTGAACCCGAGGCTAGTGCCATCCAAGTAAAGCCCGGTGTTCGTTGACGGTGCGAACGCAAATCCAGGCGCAGAGTTTGTGCCGCGCGGCGCAAGGAACGCATTGCCTGCCCATACGGTCCTCGGCCTCGTCGCGTTCGTCGCCCCGATGTCCAGCGTGTTGTCCGCGCTGAACAGGAGCGGCTCGGTCATCGTGACGGCCGTGCCGTTGTCCGTGAAGCTGGCATTGCCGAGGTTCGTTGTGCTCGTGAACTTCGCGACGGTGTTTGCCGTGCCACTCGCCGACGCGGTGCCTGCCGGGACGTTGGTGAGCACTGTCGAACCGCTGAGCGTAAGAGTGTTGCTGAACGCGCCACCGTTAGCGGAGAACACGCCGGACAACGACCCGTTCGTCCCGGTGCTGCTGAATGCCGAATCCACAAGGCCCGTCGAGGAATTGAACACGGGCACTTTTCCTGCGGTGCCACTCGCGCTCGCGGTGCCAGCGGGCACGTTGGTCAGCACAGGCGAAGTGTTCAACGTCATCGAGCCTCTACCCGTCAAGTTCGTCGCGATGACGCCGTTGGTCAGCGCCACCTTGAAGCCGTTTGTTGCGAATTGCGTCGCGTTGAAGTCCTGAAAACCGGGATTCGCCGCCCGCGCCACCATTGGCAGAAGCGCGAGCAGGAGAAGGAGTTTGCGCATAGGGTTAGACCCACGTCTGCGAGGGCACGTCCCATTGCCAAAGTGTACCGCCGCCGGTGATGAAGTACAACGCAGGCTTCGTCGGGTCATCCGGCACGAGATTGCCGTTGGGGTCGGTGAACGCGCCTTGATAAACTTGGATCGTGCCGCCACCACCGCCGCCGCCACCATTGGCAATCGCGCCCAGTATCAAGAACGGCACGTCGCCCGGTTGAATCCCGCACTTCAAACACGCGATTTGTGCCATGAGTTCGCTTGCGGTAGGCATAGGATCTCCGTTTCCAGTGACGATTAACGCGCCAAGCACCGCATACCAAAGATCGCCCTCGGGGATGCAGCACCAGGGTTGGGCGGCGTCAACTACTTCTTGTGGATCAATGACGGCCACACAGGTTTACCCCTCCGCGTTGATCGCGCAGTTGAGGAACATGAAAGCCGCTCGAAGATCCTTTAGCGAGTTGCAGCGCAAGCACGCCACCGCCGCGAGTAGTTCTTCCGCCGTGGTCGGTGCGCCAGTAGTCGCGTCCAAGAGCAACGCCACTTCTTCGGCCGAGAGCGTCCATGTCCCGATGGTGATAAGCGTGAAGCCCGTAGAATCGGCCATCAGCAGGTCAAAGTTGTCGGTGTAATCGGTTCCTCCCGCCGTCACCAACTGTTGCGCTTTCAGATAAACGCCGATGGCGAGACGATCATTTTCGTTGATGCACGGGTTTTGGAAACATTTCGCGGCTTCGGCAATGTCGCTAGGTGTGCAGGTAAGTGGCATAGGTTAATCCATTGGGTAACTGGCCATCTCGTCGCTCATGTCGGTGCTACCGCCATTCGACGAGCCGCCCTTTTCAGCGTAGCCACCGAGTGTGGCCTCTACGTCGCCCGTGTCCGGGTCAACATCGGTCACGGTGAATGTCAGTTTCTCTCCAGGTTTGCACTTACGATCCCCCAAAACGCTTCGGGGAATCGTGATTGAATCTTGGCCTTCATCCATCATTTCATCAGCCATAAAATTAGGTTGGCGCGAGGCTGACCACAACCCCGCGCCTTAAACCAATTACGTGATTTCCTGGCAAGGCACCAACTGATCGAAGTTTTGCGGTGCGTAGGTCGTCGGGCAAGGCGTGCAACGAGGATCGTTCACGATGCAGCCCGGTTCGCGCAGGTGCAGAATGCCGCGGACCAGTTCAGGCCGAACGAACTTGATGCCGGCGTTCATGTCGGTCCACCATAAGCCCTGGTTCCCTGCGGTATTATCAATCGTGCACGAATCACCGGTGGCGGGGTCAGTGGCAATAAACGTCCTGTCCCTGTTCCCCCCGAGGAAGTACCATTTCCCGAACAGGTCGCGGTTGAAGAACGGCGCTTCCGGCGACACGCTCTGCAAAGTCGGCACCAACGCCTGCATGGCGCTCGGATGCCAGATCGGTGAATATTGGATGCAGGCTTCTTCATACGCCTGATCGAATTGTCGTTTGATGCCAATGGTCGCATTCGCGTTGACGTAGGGGAACACGCGCCGAAGCACGCCGCCGCCAATGTGATTGAACCGCATCGGGTATGCGTCGTAAGCGATGCCGAAGTTGCCAACGGCTGTGCTCATGCCGTACTTGAACAACTCGCCGCCCTTGGTGAAATCGGTGAAGCGGTACTTCTCGACCAACGCCGGGTTGCCCTGCTCAAGTTGCCACGCCACAATCGGGTCGGTGATGAGCTTCATCATGCCAGCCGGCACGAATTTGCTCCGAAAATAACCGTTGTACTGCAGCGGTGCCCATTGCCGTTGCAGATACGGAATCGTGAGTTGTGAGGTCGGCACATTGTCCGCACTGCCCAAGTCAATCTCGGTGCAATCCACGTTGAACGTGTCCGATACGATTGGCACGCTCGCGTTCGCATCCCCAGCGATGTAGATGAAGTCCGCCTTTTGCAGCGAGTTGCGCCGGAAGAAATCGCTCTTGTACATCTTCACGATGTCCTTCAACCCGTCCACGATGCTGCTCACCTGTTCGTTCGCCTTGGCTCGTGTGTTGATCTGATCAAAGCACAGCGGAATGGTCTTCACGCGCTGCCTGGAATACGTGTAGGTCTTGCGCGTGCTGCCCCAGCTAACCGTCTTGCTCGCTGGATTACACGCGTTGTCCACGCACGTCTCGTCTTGGAAACTGACTTCCTCCCAGCAGCCCGTCAGGTCCGGTGCGCCGACATGCACGCGGTCCCATGTGTGTTCGGTGCCGGTGCGCGGCTCCCATTTCATCATTTCGATCTGGCCAACCCATGCATCGTCGATGGGCCACCAGTCGCGTTCTACGCGGTCGTCGAAATGCGGAGTGCGGTCGAACAAGAAATCAAAATATGCGGTACAGTTCCAGGCCATACAAAATCAATCGGTTATGTGCGGGTAAGCGCACAGAGTTTGTGATTTGGGAGGCCGTCTCCTGCAACGTTCGTTGCTTTAGCGGTGAGAACCGCAAGCCTGAAACTGTGTCGATGTCTCGCTCGTCCGACTGGCCAGCGGAACTACAAAGCCAGATTTGAAGCCTTACAGCTACGGTGACAAGTAAGCACCGTAACGTTACGCCGTCAACCGTTTCTTTTTACGAACCTGGTCGTGTGTGCTTTGGATGAAACACGATTCGATGATTACTGAGGTCGGTGTAGGCCATGCGATATTCGTCTCGGAGCCAAGCGTTGAGCCAAGAATCCCATACCGGACGGCCGATGCGGAACTCGGTCGGCACGAGCGGCCAGCATCTGCGCCACACGTTCGGGTGCGCGATGAACAAGTCCAGACCGTTATCCACGCGCCGGGCCTTGCGCATATCGCCCGAGAACTCCAATCGGAATGATGTGGCGACTTGGAACCTGCGCATAGCATTGTGAAGTACGGCGCGGGCGTGTGCTGCCAGCACGATGTCAGCGTTGATAATGCAGACCGGAGAACCTTGGATTGAGGCCATCTGAACGAGTAATTGAACCGAAGGCGGATCTGGCGACGCGATGAATACCGTCTTTGGCGAAGCCAGTCGGCGTTCTGTTGCGCCCATGTAGAAGATACTGTCGAACACTGGCAACCACGACGCGAACGCGCGGGCTTGGTTCAGGGCGATATCGGGTGAATCGGCGAATAGCCTGAAGGAACTGACCGCAATCACGGGGCAGTTAAATTGGCCAGTTCAACCTCATTCTTGACGTTTCCAACCCACCACGCTCCATCAGAGATTGCTTTTCTGGCAGCGCGTATTTGACCAGGATCTTGCATACTATTCATCGTGACAGTGGTAACATTGTGCCATTTCAATTCAGCCACATGAACGATCAGTCCAAAAAAATAATCGTCAGCCCCCTGCTCGGTTCGCCCTTCAGAGATGAGCTTTCGACCCGTTTCAAGGATCGTCGCGCCCATAGCTCTATCAAACCAACGCGGATGATGAAATAAATATGGCGCAGTAAATCCTCTGTTGAATTGCGGTCCACCAGCCAAATGAAGAACCAGATTTGATGGAGGTGGTGGAAGTGGCTTTGGAAAAAACACGCTCCATGTGGACACGCAAAAATCGGTATATCCAGAGAACTGTGAATTTTCAAGCAACGCCTGAATGGTATCCAGGAACCGTTCCGGTAACAGGGTCGGATGCTTGTGCTGGCAATAACGCAAGAAAAGATCCTCGCCAACGGCGATTGTCGGAACCGGCTTCGGCCAGCGTGTTGGCTTGTTGGATCTCTCGACGCCAAGAATATCCACGCCAGCCCGTTCGTAATGCGGCCACATCGCCGGAAGAAAATCCTGGATGCCGGCGTGCGTGTCGATAGTCAGCAGCGTTTTGCTCATGTGGCGTGATGAACGCAGCCGAACTTCGGGCCGGTAGTGAGGCCATAATCATAATCCGCATTTGAGTTCAGCGCATCCTCTGCGTAACAATCTGCTCCGTCGATTTTCGGATTGTTGCACAACCGCTGAACATCATCCGGCTTATACGGCGTGCCGTCTTTCCGAGTATCAGCCCAATGTTTGCATGTGTCGCAGGTATTCATAGGTTAAGAGGTTCGCCGTCCAGTTCCAGTTCCGTAACGATCAGAAGTTCGTCGGAGCCTTTAGGTATGACCTGTTGAGCCACGACTGGGCCGCTAACATAATAACCCTCAGTCGAGAATTGGAGGTTGGGGAACGCCTTTTTGACCGCATCCAGTGATGAGAAGGCTCCGACCACAGAGCTGTTGTCGTGGAACGGTTCGTATGTGACGACGAGTATTTTCATAAAGCAATGGCGCCCGGCGGTTTCATAATCACGTCCAGTTGGACTTCCTTCAATGTGTGCTTCGGATCGTGGAAGTGCAGCGTGTAGCCCAAGTCAAACAGCGGCTTCAGCACGCTATTCTTGCTGTAGCCATACCTTCTCAGCGCACTGTCGTTAAGCTCCACGAACAGCACCGGCTTGAACCGGGTTATGGTTTGTAAGGCTCCGTCGATTACATCCGGCTCGAAACCTTCCACGTCGATCTTTATGAAGTCGCATGCGACTAGCGCCAGCTCGTCCAGTGGCCGAACGAACGTGCCGCCGCCGCTCCTCTGCACGGACACCGTTCCCATGTTTATGTCTTCGGGCAGGCGCAGACCCGCGGTGCCGCGAAAGTTGCCCAACGCATAATTGAACAATTCCACCTGCGGAAAGTCGCGACAGTTTACGGCGAGACAAACGAAGGACGGCATATACGGCTCAAATGCCAGCACCTTTCCATTCGGTCCAACTCTGCGCGCGTATTCGACAGTGTGCGTGCCGATGTTTGCTCCCGCATCGACCACGGTGGCTCCTTCCTTGAACAACGGCAGGATTGAGAGCGGCACGGTCTGGTCCGTTACGATAGATTTGCACTGCTCAACCCAAGTGCTCATGTGGCTGTCGTTTTTAAGAACAGCCAACGTGTAGCCATCGTTGTTTTGAATGAGTTTTATCACTTCAAAATCCAGAAGCTCGTGCAAGGCGTTACGGTGAAGATAAGATTTCGTTCGTTGGTCCACCGGCGCAACGCCGAAAACACATGACAGTTTTGACCACCTGTGCTGTTGTCATAACAATCGTGACCTCCAAGTAATCCTCCCGGTTTGATCTTGGAAAACCAAGTGTCCAAATCCTCCATTACATTTCGATAATCATGGTTTGCGTCGATGTAACAAAAATCCAGCGAACACGAATCAAACTCTTTCACAGCTTCAGACGAGAGCTTTCGGATCAACGATGCTCGCGAATCGTGTTCGGCGATACTGGCGCACGATTTATACCAGTCATCCCAAGGAGCTACCTTATTTGTCGCTTCTGGATAATCAGCATCCGGTTGCTCTCTCCAGGGATCTACCATGTAGAGCTTCTTGCCCTGCCACGTCGTCAATATTCGATTCGCGAATTGCCCAAAAGCAGAACCGATTTCCGCTCCTTCTCCGATCAGACCATTTTCATTCAGCCACCAACCAAGGCATTCTCTGTGTGTCAAATTCTTGGTGATGTTCATAGTCTGAGTTTATCGAACACAGCTCGCGGAGTCAGATTCAATCCAAATGGTGTCTGTTGCGGTTTATCCATTGGACCGTGAGACCAAAACTGAATCAGCCTGTCTGCTGGGCGAGGCTGTTTGCTCACGTCAATCCAATGGTATTGATCATGATGCTCGAACCACGCATACGCGCCGATGACATTATGTTCGCTGAACCCCCAAGGGAAATCCGGTTTTAGAGACAAAACGTAATCGTCAAACGGCTGATCGTGAAGTTCTCGGACACGCTCACGCAAACCTGGATAAACTGAGATAGGATTGACCTGCGGATGCCGTCGCATGAATTCGTGCGGCACCAGTCGTTTCAACGTGTTTTGGGTTGGAATTTGCCAGGGATTATTCTTCAACCTTACATACGGTTCCATGAGCATCACGGGTTTTTCTTCGATGAAATAATCACTTGGGGTAACGGTATTGCTGAACACGCAATCGCTATCCGTATGTAAAACGAAGTCAGCATCGGGACACCACAAATCAGCGTGGCACTTCATCACTTGATGATGTAAATGCCACTTTGATTTGTCGGACGTGCGGTGATAAGTCGCAAAACTCACGTCGTTAGACAAAGGTAATTGCGCGCGAAACTCGGACACCTCCTGCTCTGGAACCAGCACAACTGTCTGGTGAAATCCAGAGGCAAACTTGGTTATGCTCCGAAGACAATACTCAAGCCACTTGAGGTCTTGCAACCAGCTTACGATTAAGATTGAGACTTTCATTTAGAATTTTCGTGAGGCTTCTGTCTTTGCAGCGGTGCATTAGAACTGCGCTTTCGGGTATCCAACGCTTAACATCGTTGATGGAGGAAAAGTGAGGCGCATTTCCGCTCTGATGGTGCGGTCGTCCGTTGACCAGCCCCCAAAAGTGAAACATCAAATCGCTCGCGTCGTGACAATCATGAATCATCTCCTCTCGCATTAAATAATCCCACGCCTGATTGGTTGCTGCCATTGCTTTGGGACATCTCGACGCGGAGTTTGCCGGATAGATGGCCACGCCGTTGCAGTGGCCCATGTGTGGAACGATTGGTCCCATGAATGATTTTCCACAATGCGCGTAAACCTTTTCCAGTTGAATCAACCAATCGGCCTTGATCGGTATTGCGTCTGCTTCGAGCCACAGCCACGGGGCATGCCCGGTCAACATGTGCCGCGCAGTCGCCTGCCATGCCAGATTAGGTCCGAGGGGCCACCCCGCTCTTGCGGGACATGAATAAGAATGTTTTTTAGTTTGAAATACCGCTTTGGCCGCGTCGTGAACAGACGCGACAATCTTGGTTGATGTATCCGACGGGAAAACCAAAAGGGCATCAGATTCCAGTGTTCCATGCAATGACGCCATCCACTTCAGGGTGTCGATCATTGTGCTGAAATCCTTGGTGCAGAAATGTAAAGCAACACATATCACACATTAGGTCTCCATCGGGTATCCATACCCTAACCAATCGCTATAGCGAACCGGGCTTAGCCTTCTCGCCAGTACCTTGCACGTCCTTCCGGTCGCTGAGCTTGTCGTTAGGTGTTAAATCCCATGGATCTGTCAATGCTACTAAAATGGCTGCAAAAACGAGTAGAGGAATCGATAACAGGAATGTTGCTGCTATTATCCACAGTTCTTCTTCGGTTGTTTGGGGATTCCATCGCCGCTGTAACAACGACCATATCATATATGCCGTTGCTGCTCCAATTGCTCGCATGGTCCACGATTTCAGGTTATTGCTCATATCTTTTTCTCCGGTGTCTCAGCTTGGTCGTTATATTTCCAAGGTGCAAAGTGGTGCGCGGCGATTTCTTTCCAAACGCGCTCCACTTCCTCTTTCGGCATCCGTGCCACTTCGTCAATGGCGCGAGTGGCGGCTTTGAGCGCACGCCATTTGGCTAGCTTCTGGTGCGTCTCGCTCATACCGAAGTCGAATGTTTCAATTTCGATGATGAGCTTCGCGCCATCGTCAGTAACGCGGTTATGTGAAGTGCCCCAACCTATGCTTCGATCCATACGCTATGTCTCCATCTCATTTCGACCCCATATTTCCTTCACTTCATCGTCAGAAAGAATTACAGGTGGTGGTAAGGGTTCCATTTCTCTGCCGTCACTGCAAAGCCAATACACAGAACCATCAGGGCGATGCTTAACCACATAGCTTTTGCGAGTCATTCCCCAACCGAAATGCTTGTCATTCATCTCATTCCTTCGTGTCGCAACTTAACGTCACGTCTCCATCGGGTACGCCGCCATTTCTTCCTCAAGACTGTTGTACTTTCCGGTCGGCGCAGCATCAGCCTTTGGCTTCGGCTTGCCGGGGCCGCTCCCGCGAAGTTCCTCGATGGTCTTGTTGGCTTCAGCGAGATCCGACTGTGCCTTGAGCAGTTGCTTTCGGGTCACACCGAACAGCGCGGCCCGTTGGCGCACGCTCGCCTGCAACCCGACCTTCTCGGCCATCGTTAGATTTCCATTACCGCCGAACAATTTGTCCACAGTGCCGTAGCTCTTGCCCAACAGTTCCTTCATCTCAGCGTCATCGGGATTCACGCCCAGTTCTTTGAAATACTTCGACTGAAGGTCTTGGTTGGCCGTGCGCCACATGCGGTCGGCGGCTTCGCGTTCCTGTGCGGTGCGAGCTTGGGTCTGTTGTTCTTCCTGAGCGCCACGAGTGCGATATTCTGCAACAGCCGTGTCCATGTCCTCCTTCTGCTGATGCAGCGCGTGGTAATGATTCATCATGAGCTGCGCCGAATCGCCAAAGGCGCGCTTGGCGAAGGCGTAGGCTTTGCCGGTGGGCAAGTTGTAAAGTTCGATGAAATCCTCGTCGGTCGCCGGGCGAATACGCGGCTGTTGCGTGTCCTCGTCGATGCCCTCGATGTATTCGAGCTGCTTCACGTCGCGGAAGGCGCGGGTCTCGGCGCGCTTGAACGGGTCGAAATACTTGGTGCGAAACTCATCGCTCTGCTGGTAGGACGTAAGACGCAGCTTGCCCTCGTAATCCTCGATGCGTTTCTGCGCGGCAGCGAGTTGTTCAGCGAGTGGCCCGGTGTCGCCCTTGGCGTTGTTGGCCACCTGCTCAAGTTCTGCGAGGCGCACTTGTGTTTGGGCGTGCTCATCCTGCACGCGCTTCAACTCTTTCTTGTTCGCCTCGTACGCCTTCTTCAGTTCCCGATTGGTGCGGTACTGCGGTTCATCGAGCTTCGTGTCCGTTGGCTTGTCGTCCGCTTTGGCGTCGGGCTTCGGTGTCTCATCGTCGTCTTTGAGCGGTGCGGCATCCGGTTCAGGCTTATCCTGTTCCGCATCCACCGCTGCTGGCAACTCATCTTCATCCGAGAAGAAACTGCTGCGCTCGCCCAGCCTGTTCGGAATCGCTGGAGGCGGTGCCGCCGCTGGCTTAGGCGCTGCGGCAGCAGGCGAAGGCGCAGGCGCAGCGGCGGGTTTGGGTGGCGGGGCTGAGGCTACAGGAGCGGGTGCGAGAGGTGCTTCTACTGCCATAACTTATTCTTTCTTTGCGTGGCGTGCGGCTACTTTCGCCTCAACGTCATAATCCAATCGTGCTGGTGTGGCAACGCTTATCGCTTCCACCGGTTCGGCGGCGTTCATGAATATTTGCAGGAACTTCTTTGCACCAGCCAGTTGCTCGGTGGTCGCGCCGTCCATCGCGAGCTTAGCCAGAGAATAGGTGGCCGCTTCGTGGAATGCGCGTTTGCGCACCTCATCGCGCCACGAGCGGGCGAGCGCCTCGTCCTGCTTGAACAGTTCGGTCGGTTGAAGGGAAATCATTTGTTCCAGTGCTTGGCGTTGCGCCGTGCGCGAGCGCGGTCGGCGCTGGCGTGAAGCGGCTTGCCGGTGGCGTAGCTTTGGCCGGTGGATGCTTGGCAGACAGCGTAGGGATTTACGTTGCCGCCCTTGCGTTTCACCTTCTCGACGCAATTACTGACTCTGGTTCCTTTTGGCATAGGCTTTACTTCGTTGGCTCCAGCGCATTCCGCAGATAGGTGGACGCTTCGCGTAGGCGCTTGTTGAGCGCATTTCGTTCTTCGACAGTCTTAGCATCAAGTGCCAGCTTCCGCAATGCTGTCAGGTCTCGGATATAAGCCGCGTTCATCTTGCCGTTCTCGCGAGCCCAACTGAACACCCATTGAACGTCGCGAGCGGATGCGCCGGGGCTCTGTGCGATGTAGCCCGTAGCGCGAAGCGCGGCTTCCCCAGGCGACCGTCGTGTGAGGTCGGTCGCAATCTGTCCGAGGCCACCGAAGTTCTGCAACACGTAATCTACTTGGCGCGGGTCAACGCCGAGTCCAGTGACGTTGATTGCCTTGGCGATGGCTTGACCTGCACCGCTGGCGTGTGTGACGCCTTTACGAAGTTCCAGCTTCAAATCCTTCTCCCATGCGGGCACAATCTCGCGCCCTTGGAACGAGTCCTTGTTGAAGTAGAGTTCGAGGAACGACCTTAACGGGCCAGTACTCTCGACAGGCGTATTCAGTGGCGTTACGGCATTGGCGGCGCTGCCCCACCAGCCCTCCATTGCGCGTTTGTCGCCCAGCATTCGGTCGATGGCGCGGGTAACACCACCAGCCATAACGCCAAGCTCATGCGGCTTTGGCACGCGCAACCAGTAATCACCAACCTTGAAATTCCAGAAGAAGTCCTTCTGGTAGGCGGGCAGTTGTTGGTATTCGTCCCACGTCTCCTTGTCCTTACGGTTCCACAGGAGGTTGGCGAGCGTCGGCACGAGGACAAACATTCCCCAGCGCATTGCGAATCGGCCGGGATTCTCAGCCATTGAGGACGTGGCGCGGGCAAGACCACGGATGCGAGCGTTGGAGAACGGCACGAGGCGATTTATGGAACGCATTACCGTTCCTGCTTTGGCAAAGTCCAGCAGACCGCGAGCCTCACCAGCGGCGTAAAGAGCGGCGTTGTAATCGTCGTAACCGAGTTGCTTCTGACCGTGCTCGAAGGCACGTCGAAACTCAGCGATGCGGCCCAGCTTCTCGCTGTTCTCCGACAGGCGCTCCCATGCGGTCTTCAACTTGAGCGGCGATAGGAAGATGTTCTTCGGATCTTTGCTCATCTCTGCGACGGCTTTTTTCAACTCACGATTCCACACATGGCGGTCCACGATGTAATTGCCGAACTGGCCACCTCCGAACACCTCATAACGCGATAGCTCGGCGGGCGTGTAACCTTGCAGGATGTCCCAAGGACGCGAACCACTGCGGCTGACGACGCTACGCTCAAAGGTGTCGCGTACGGTGTTGCGAAGGATGAACTGCGGCCCGTGCGTAATCATGTAGCGCACGAACTGCGACGGCTTTGATGCAAGGTCAATGAAAGGATGTGTGCCCAATTCACCAAGTCCCTTGAGGGATTCGTAAATATCGGGATCGAATTTCCAATACTCACCTTTGCCGTCCTTGAATACTCGGATGGTGTTCTTGTCCTCGCTGGTGACGCGCGTGCCGAACTGGTCGAAATCCTTAAGGTCAGGACCATGCAAGGCGCGCACGTTGCGGAGCTGGTCGGTGAACGTGTTCATCGTCACGTTGCGGAATGCCTCTTTCTGGATTGCGTCGGTCTGTTCCAGCAGGTTCGAGTAAACATTGTCTAGTTCAAGCGTGCTGCCCTTGAAGCGTTTGATGACATTGCGAGCCGTGCCGATATTGCGACCGTGCTGACCACGGAATCCCATCTCGAACTCCTGCGAGAGACGGTGCATGTCCACGTACTGCTGATTGTTCTTTCGTATCTCACGCGCTTGTTCAGGGCTTAACCGACCAGAATCCACCAGCATGTCGATATTTGAATCGGCCCACAGACGGTAACGGCGTGCCGCTTCCTTCAGGCGCGCTTCACGCGGCGGGTCTTGCGCCACGCGGTTGAGCAGTTCGAGCGCGGCTTTCTTGTCCGTCATTATCCCCGCGCCAATACCAGAAATCTGAGACTCTCGCCCGGTCTGTGCGCCTTTCTCAAGCGTGCGCTGGGCGACCATATAGGCGCTCGCGTCACGCATATCCTGGTTCATCTTCGCTTTGCTGGCCTTGTCGAGCGGGTCGAGCATCCACTTCATTGACATGGGTTCTCGCGTCACTGGGTCAACGATGCGGTCAACGACGAGTTCGCCAGTGGGGCTGCGGCTCTGCGTCGGGCGCAATGGCGTAAGGCCATTCTCGAACTGGTCGGACATACGTGCGTCGTGCGTGGCGAGCAGACGCGCTTGAAGCTCGAAGTTGTCCTTCGGCAGCAGCGTGCCGCCGCGCACTGAACGCATTTCATGGAAGGCTTTTACGGCGTAATGATAGGGGTCATCGAACCACAGGCGCAGTTTGTCGATAGGATTTATCTCGAAGCCGAATCCGCGGCCACGGATGCCTTTCCATAGGCGCTCAGTAAGCGACGGCGGTTCCATGCGGATGTTGAGGCCAGCCCGGATAAGCGGGTCTTCACCTGCCCAAGTGCGGACATCGATGCCGAAATCGTTGATGGCTTTGAGCGCATCGGTAGGTAGCGTGCGCTCGAAATAAGCAGCGAAGTTGGGCGCTTCGGCCTTTGCTTTGACCGGGTTGACGACGTAAGCGCGGATGAACTCGGCGATGCCCTCAGCGCGGCGATAACGGAGCGTGCTGGTGGGCGTAACGGAACCGTGAATCCAGAACTTTGCCAGTTCGGCATCGTAAGGGGATCGGACGCGAGGCGCAATCCACGGCTTACCGATGCCGTAGCGGTCATCGGTCCAGTGGCCGGCCAGTTCGTGCGCGGCGGTGTCGAGGTCGCCAGCGAATCGCTCGGCGGTGCGCGTCGAACCGGGCGTGTAGGTGCCAAGGGTGTTCCGCTTCAGGCGAAGCACGCGGATAGATTTCTTAATGGCGGCAGAGAAGTCCTCGATGATCTGGTATGGCGACTTGGCTTTACCGCCGACGATAGGCTCGACTTCGATGCGCGGCGGTGGTGGTGCGGGTGGCTGTGGTGGCGGTGTCGATGGGCCTGCGCCGGGTCCACCACTGGGTTGCGCGCCGGGTTGCGCGCCGGGTTGCGGCTTCGGCGTTGGCTGTGGTTGCGGTTGTGCGGGAGCTGGTCGTGGCGCTCGCGGAATGGCGTCTGGCGGCACCGTACCGTTGAATACGTGGCGGAACCACTCAGCTTTCTTGGCTGCGATTGGGTCTTTCGCCTGAGTCGCGAACAAATCCTTTAGGAACGGCTTCCAGATGCTCACGTTACTCGTCGCCTTGATCGTGTCGAGTACGGTCTGGAAGTCGCGTGCGGCAAAAGCGGTGTTGAAACGGTCGGCGAACTGCTTGGCGGTATAGACTTGGTTGGGGTCAGGGCGACCGCGATGCGCCTGCTCCTCTGGCTCAGGGTAGATTTCGCGGAACTGCGCGTCGAGATCGTCAAAGGCGGTGTCGTCACCGCGGCGGGCACGATCAAAAGGGTCGGTGGCCGGGGTGGTGCGGGCTTGCTCAGATGGCTCGGCACCGGGCGCTGGCGGGGGGGCGGGTGGCTCTGTGAGTGACGGCTTTCCGGGCAGCGTCTTGCTGGCATTAGCGATTAGCTCTCGCAACCTTTGATCGCCCGCCGTAGCCGCACGTTGAGCGGCTGACTTTATCGCGTCGGCGCGGATAGGTGCCGAGCCGATAGACGAACCGCTCGTTTCCTCCGACACGACCCACTCGCCTTCAACTTTACGGATGAACGCTTTGAGCCACGGGAATCCTTCGATCTTCACGGGCTTTGCGTCAACGGGCACCCACCGCTTCTGCGCCGTCCATATCCAGAACAGCTTGCCCTCGGACTGTAGCTTACGCGCCAATTCCAACTCGCGCTGCTGGCGTTCCTTGTCGGCGTCCGCACGAGCTTTGGTGGTGCGAGCGGTTTCGGCATTGCGTTCCCTAGCCAACTCCTTCGCTTCTGCCAGCGCCTTATCAACGCCAGCTTTGTCGTGCGCGTTGGACATCGCTTGTCGGATGCGCGAATCCGAAACGCCACGATGGGCATAGCCTCCAGCCGCGCGAGATTCTTCCAGCACCGTCTCCATCTCGCGTTGCGCCTCGCGCTTGACCGTCTCGAAGCGGGTGCGCCCTGTACGGTATTCGACGATCTTGGAGAGCGGTTCATCCGGCTTAAAAGCAGTGAACGTAATCGCCTCGATTGCGACGGACTCCGCTTCCGCAGGCGACAATCCTTGCCGACGCCCTTCTTCGACCAGCAATCGCTTCTTGAGATTGTACGCGTCATTGGAGCTTATCAGCTTAAGCTGCTCGCGAGCGTCAATTGCGGCCAGCGGGTTGACGTCACCAGCGCGGTCCTCACGGTGCGCTTGAATGCCTTGCTGGATCACTTCTTCCGTGTCAGCTTTGACCTTGCGATAGGCTTCTTCGAGCCGCTCAAGCTGCTTCTCCTTGCGCTCGCGTGCATTCGTGTAGCGCCCCATCTTGTCGCGCTCTCCTTGTGCCTTGATGATCTTCTCGTAGGCTTCGGTGCGCTTAGCGTCGGCGGCGTTGAAGGCGGACTCAATAGCCTCGCGCTCAGGCGTGCCAAGCGTGGGCGACTTGCGCTGGATAGGGGGTAACGCTTCGGCAGCACCGGGCGCAGGCTCAGGCGCGGGTGCGGGTGCCGCCGCTGGCTTGGGCGACTCAAGTTGACGCTCCGTTGGTGCGCCCTTCGGCGTGATGTTCTTCTCGTCGCGGGAAAGCTGGCGGATGTCGAGATGCGAGATGTTGCGAGCGTGCGGGTCGATGTTGCCAAACGGGTCAACGAGTTGCTCGCCGCCGACTTCCTCGACCATCACCTCGAAGGTGTCAACGCCGCCGATCTTGATGGGCTTCGGCTTTCCGATGGTGACGCCGTGATACTCCTTGCCGCTCGCACCAGTCCACTTTACGCGCACGCCGCCTGACAAGTCTTTGCTTAGTCCTACTGCGCCAGTGACCTTGGAGACGGGGAGTTGTTCAGGCGTCGTCGGCGTTACAGTCGCTACTTGCTGCCCCACTTTGCGCTGACCACGCGGCACGACCGGCGTTTCGATTATCCAATCGCCGTTCTTGCGCTGCGTAATGCGGTAGTCCACGCCAACTTCGTTCTCCGCGAACTGTAGTGCGTCCTCGTAAGTGTCCCACGGGCCTTCGCCGAGGTTCTTCCAGCGACGCTCGACGGCTGGCTTGGGCGGCTCGACCGGGGGCGCGGCGGGCGCTTCCTCGGCGCGGGCGGCGGGCGCGGCGGTCGATTCGGTGGTGGGCGCTGTGCCTAATCCGGCACTCGCCTCTTTCTTTAATCGCGTCACTTCCTCATTCGATAATCCTTCGCCGCGAGCAATCTTAGCATCTATTACAGCAAGTTCTTCTGGCGTAAGCGGAGTCGTGACGGGCGCGGATGCAGCGGCTTGCTCGGCGGGCGTGAGCGGCGCGGGCTTCGGTGCGGTGCGCGACTGCAAGCCGTAGAACAAGCCGGCGTTCGCAGGACTGCTTTCGGGCGCGAGTTCGGCTTCCTTAGCGTAGCGAACCGCTTCGGCATCGCTCACGCCGTAGGTGTCCTTGAACCATTGCTGCAAGGCACGCCACGGCGCGTAGTCCCCCGGTTTCTGGTTCATAGACGCTCGCACCAACGGGCCAAGCGCCTTGTTGAACGCCTCAATCGTCGCGGGTGGCGCGGGTTTCGGTGCCTCGGCGGGTGCGGGCGATTCTTCGCCTACGATTACGGCATCGTCACTGCCGCGAACCTTGGTGCCGCGCTGCACAATCTTACCGCCGCGCAGTCCTGACGGGTCGCCTATTCGAGTACCGCGTTGCTTGCCGTCAAACACATCATACCAGTCGCCAAACTCATCGCGCCTATAACGCCTCCCGATTGGTGTCTCGATGACATCACCTTCGCGCGTGTTCTTTTCGGCCCAATCACGGGTAGATTGTACGTCTGCGGCATCACCAGCAATCGCTTCATCGCGAGTTTGGCCAGCCTCTTGACGGCGCTTGATGCGTTCACGTGCGCCGATGCCTTGCGGGTCGTAGTCGGGCACCGTTAGCGTAGGCGTCTCAGTAGCAGGCGCTGGTTTCGGTGCAGGCGCGGCGGCAGGGGCGGGCGCCTCTGGTGGCACGGGTCGTCCCGGTAATCGCGTCGGTCCCGTAGGTGCAACGGGCGTCGGGCGGAACGGCGGGCGCAGCACGGTCGGCTGCTCAATGATCGGCGGCAGGTCTGAGGCGAGTGGCGGGCGTAGGTCGGTTACGCTTCGCCCAGTGCCTTTGAGCACGTATGCCAGTTGCGCGAGATTGCCTATACCTTTGTAATACGCCGCACGGTCGCCCGATTCGCGAGCGCGTTGAATCTCTTGCAACGTCGGTTTTACCTGCGAAGCGGTGACGCCGAACAGCAACGGGCCAGCAACTTCCGGTGCAGCCACGAGTCCAGCGCCCCACGCTAAGCCTTGTGGGGAAGTGACAGCATGCACGCCTTCGAGAGCGCTCTCGCGCAAGCCAGTGGACACAGGCGATTCGACACGTTCAATCTGCTCCTTGAGGCGCAGTCTATTGGCGATTTCGTCGGTGCTTGCTTGCTGCTTCGGGGTGAGGACGGTTTCTTCGCCAACGGGCGACCATCCTTCAGGACTGCGTGGTAGAACGGTAGGCTCTACAGGCGTGGGCGCAGCAACAGCATCGCCCCACTCGTTCGTGGCGGGCGCGTCGAGAACGGCGTCACCAAACTCGTTGGTTGCAGTTGGCATTTCACTGTTTGACGGCTACGCGACCGTCTGGACCGATGTAACGTGTGCCGCGCGGGAGAGCGTCACGTTCAGCTTTGGTGCGGACGCGCACTGGGCCTGCGCTGATGGGCGCTGACGGAGATAACACAGTCGGCGCAATCGACCCCGGCGTAACACCAGCAAGCGACGGCTCGAACGTGCCGGGTGCAATCAACGGTCGGTGCGGCACTTGGACCGCATTGGTCATCGGGCCACGCATGGGCGTAGCTGGAGCGATGGTGGGCGCTGCTTTGGTCGCCGCTACGGTGGGCACGGCGTTAGTCGGCGCAAGCACCGTTGGTGCGGCGGTGCCACCCGTCAACTGGTCGAGTTTCTTGGTCACGTCTTCTAGGGCGTCACGACGCACCTTAACGTAGTCGGCGCGTGCTGCGTTATTGGTGAATGGTGCGGTCAACGAATCACGAATCTGCGCGGTGAGAATGCGTGCGCGTGAGTTCTGCACCTGTATCTGTTGGCCGAGCGTCAGCCCTTCCTTCTTGAGCGGCGTGAAGTGGCCTGTGTTCGGCCCAGTCGTCGTGACGAACCCGAGTTGCTCGTTGCTGACAGGATCATTGACCGGGATGTATTCGCCTAGTTCGTGCTGCGCCCCGCTTAGGCTCGCCGGGACGATGGTAACACCGCCCGTGCGCTGGTTGTAGAAGTGCGCGGGCGCGCCGCTTTCCTCACCGGGCACGTATTCCGATCCAAGCCCGAGCTTTTCTAGTTCCGTGTCGGCGCGTTGACGTGCAGTATCGGCTTGCTGCTGCTGAATGCCAAGCTGGCCCAAGTTGTAACCGAGCAGGCGAGATTCCTGCGCGGTCTGACCAGCTTCGAGCGCGGTCTGGTGACGGTTGCGCTCCTGAAGATCCGCATAATCCTGCGAGAGCTTCTGCATGTTGAGCAGTTGCGTGTCCTGAAACTCCTGCGCTCGCTGAGCCTGTTGCGCTTGGCGCTCTGCCCGCGCTTCGGCGAGTTGCTGAGCGCGTTGTGCCTGCTCAGACAGGGCGATGCCGGTGCGTGCGCCAGCTTCCAGCGCCGACGTGAAGAACGACGGCTGGACGTTTAGCCAGGGCGGGATGTCGAGCAGTGCCATACGTTAATCCCCCCATTCAGGAAAGTCCGGTAGCGTTGGGTTCTGGTCCCAGTTGAACCAGTCGGCTAGATTCCCCACATCGTTGCCCGCGCCTTGGGCACCACCGCCAATGCCGAACATGCCGCCGCCACCGCCAAGAAACGGTTCGTTAAACCATTCGTTGAATCCACCGCCACCGGGCGTTGCGGTAGTGCCGCCTTCAGGACCACGAAAGCCGCCCGCGAAGTCGCCCCACATATCCTGCGGCGCGCGTTGCTGACCGCCAAGGATGCCCTGATACGGGTTCTGCTGGAGAGTGCCGGCGAATGAGTTGATGGGCGACGTGGCCCAAGGCGAGAACGTCGCGCCCGCGTTGAGGTTGCGCGGTGCGGTCGGGCCGGGACTGTAGGAAAGGCTTCCACCACCGCCGCGCTGCGTCTTGGCGAGGTAAAGGTCGAACAGGCGTTGAGCTTCGAGCGCGGCTTGGCGCGGGTCAGGCGCGGCGTTGAGTGTCGCGTTGCGGTTGGCCAGATCGAGTTGCGTCTCGGGCGATACGGTTAGGGTCTTGGCGATGGTAGGTAGAGCGGACAGGAGATGCTCGCCGCCCTTAGCCTTCACTGCTTCAGACGCTTCAGCGACGTGACGAAGGCCGGCGGCACCGCTGTAGGGTGACAAGGGCGACCCCGACCCAATGCCGAACTGCGCGGCGGTGTTCTGAAGCATCGCAATCGTGGACGGGTCCAGTTCGCCGGCCAGTTCGCTCGCAATATTGCCAGAGTAAGTGGCGAGGTTGCCCGCTAAGCCGGGGAACACGCCCGCGATGTCGTTGTAAATCGGAGGAAGACCGATGGCGCCGGGCACGGTGCCGTACGGGCCTTGCCCGCCGTGCGACGTGGGGTTGAGGCTGAAGGGTGGGGTGCCTGTTGGCGGCGTGTAGAACGTCTCGTCAAGTCCGGTGCGGCGTGAAGATGTGCGTGGCATAACTAAATGATGCAGCCGATGCCACAGGCGCGTGGTGTTGCGGTTCCAAACACTTCTATGGAAATTGGGATTTGATCTTCTGGACAATGCACCCGGAGCTCCCTATTTAGCTCCCGCACCGCTTTGGCTTGAAACACCTCTGCTGAAGCATTATCTCCGGCGTCTTCTGCTCTGATACTTAACATTTGGAGTTTCAAGGCAACCCAGTTGTCGATGAGCACCTCGTTCTCGTCAGTCTCAACCGGGATGAACCTCAGCTTCACGAGCGCTTCGACCTGCGTCAGCCCGTTGCACGAGTTTCCGGTCATGCCGCGCGCGCCGCGCACTTGGCTGTGAAGGAAGGTAGGGCTGCGTTCGCTGGGCTGATAGAAGGCCATATCTTCGAGCACGTCGTTGGTGGCGTCGTAGGCGTAGAGACGCACCGGACCCATTGTGGCGTCCTTCAGCACACGGGTCACTTGCCGGATGAGCATGGGAGTGCCGACGTAGGGCGCCGCGAAGGTGAGCACGACGCCCGGTTGCCATGTGCCGTCCGCGCGCTTGGTGAATATCTCGTTGCCGCCCGAGTCCACGCCGAAGATGGTGACGGTCTTGCCGATGTCCGCTTGGTAAGCGATGAAGGCGCGGATGTAGCGCGGTTCGTTGCACTTGATGTTGGCTTGGACGGGCACAGTCCCATCGTGCGCGATGACCACATTGCCGCAACCCACGCCGCGACCCATGCCGCCGTAGCCGAACAGCCCGAACCCACGCGCCATGCGATAGTCAGCGCCGTTCATCGGAAGGAATTGATAATAATAATTGCTATTAACAATCGGAATACCGCAGATGTTAACAGCTAAAACTTGATCCACGGCCCTTGGCCAAACCAATGAATTACAACGTACGCAAGTCCGCAACTTCGTTACCGTGCTCCAGAAGTTGCCCCGGACCATGAGACGCTCGGTCGCTTCGTTGGTCAGGTCGCGAAAAGCGGGCTTGTCGGTGCACACGCCCACGACCTCGTTAGCGCGACGTTCTTTAAATTCGCCAAACGTAATCATACAGCGCGGTCCCAAATGCGGGTTGTAGGTTTGATGAAATAGACGCCGATGGCTTTGGGGTCGTTCGCAGCCGTGGTAAAGAAAGCGGTCGTGGTGAGTGGTGCTACGATGAGCGCACCGACGCCCAACGGCCACACGTCGGTGAAGGCGGTGTCGCGCTGCCAGAACGGTCCAGTGCTCTGCGACACGGTGCCAGACTCGCCACCGTCGTAAACTTCGAGCTGTGCCAACGTCCCCACAAAGATGCGCCGCTCAAACGTCGGGATGACGCCCAGCGGCCAGTGATTCCTCGTCCATTGCCCGACGACGATGTTCCACTCGAAGTAGCCCACGGTCTGTCCGGTGCTGGCATCCACCTTGTTCCAAGTGTAGCCGCGCTGCTCGACGGTCGGCTGGTTGGGCGACTTGATGATGGGCGTAAACTCGGCGGGGAAGAACACCTGCAAGGCAGTAGCGATGTCGTCGGCGAACTGTTGCTGCGACGCGGGGCAGTAACCGGGCGGGAAGGGCGTTACCTCAGTGCGCAGGATGATGTCTGGTATGGCCACACTGTAGCTTGTCGCCCGTTAATGGCGAAAGGTCAAGGACGTATAAGCGGGCGCACTTGGTAAGTGCCCGTGACGGATGTGGTGAGACCCTGGAAAGTGAGGTCGATACGGATTTGCGTCAGGGACTGAACGGGCAGCGGCCAAGTAAGCTGGACGTTGCCGTTGAGCGCCCATGCGCCCGCACCGCCACCGCCGACTTGGACGGTATCGACGATGACTCCATTAAAGCGCAAATCCCATTGGAGATCGAAGGTGCTCGGGGCACGGATGCCGGATGCGTTGAAGTCAATGCTGACGACGAGCGGGTAGGTAAAATCAGTGCAGAGTTGGTTTGAGACCATGCGCGGGCCGGTTAGACCGGAAGCGCCGGCATAGTTGAAGGTGCCGTTGCCATTGGTGATAGCGGCGGTGCCGTTGCCGACGTTGCCCCATACGAGATCTATGACTTGGGTAGTTTCGCCGTCGCAGAACCAATTTATGACGAAGTCGGCGGTGCAGAGGCATGGCGGGTCGCTCTCGTCGGTGAGCTGGACGGTAAACGGGAATGGCACAACGTCGTTGTCGGTTGGCGTGCCGCTGATGACGCCCGTGGCGGCGTCGAGCGACAAACCTTCAGGCAATGCGCCCGCGACTATGGACCAAGTGTCCTGCCCGGTGGTGAATAGCGACACGAGCGGCTCGTTGTAGGCCACGCGCGGAGACATGGGTGGAAGGAAGACGTTGGTAATGCCCACAACGCGAATCGTAAAGGTGCTGTTGGCCGAGTTGCCGCGCACATCTACGGCTTGGATCTGTGATACGTAAGAGCCAGCGGTAAATGTGCCGCCGCTGATGATGCCGTCCAATGATAGAACCATGCCGGGCGGCAACCCACCGCCTACGATGGTGAAGGTGTATGGCGCGATGCCGCCCTCGACGACGAGCGGGATGGAATTGTCCGCCGCGTTGAAGCAGACCGTGAACTTGGTGGCGGCGAACTTCAGCCGGCGATGAGCGTTCTCTGCGTTGTAATCAGCCGCCATGCACTGCGCGAGATGTTGCGCGGCCTGATCGACTAGGCTCTGTGCCGCAGCGTCGAACTGCGCCTGCGTGAAGCCGTCGGGCAGATAAGAGGCGAGCACGACGCCGTCGCAACAGGTGATGCGGAGCGGGTTGCTGCCGGTCGGCGGCGTGAAGGGGATTGTGCCGTCGGGCACGATGATGGGATGCGGATAGAAGCCTGCGTCACACGAGAACCCCGGCGGGCACGTGAGCAAGAATCCGGTCTGCGCCGAAAGGTAGGTCTTGCCCTGCCCGTAGAAGACAAGCGCGCCTTCGCAACAGGGCGGCACTTGCGGTTCGCAGACGACGGCGGCGGGCACGCTCATACGATGAACGCGGAGGCACGCTGAAATTGTTTTTGCTGTCGGTAACGACGCGCCCTCTCTGCATCACAGGGCATACAGTTTTGACCCCGTTTATCCCATCTGCCTCGATGTGGCGAAAAATCGGATAGGGGCTTTACCACTTTGCACAAGTCGCATCGCTTTAACTCCAACGAGCCACTGTCTCTAAGCCTGAGCAAGCGGGCGTGCAAAAGATTGTGATACGCAGTGTCTTCGCACAGTACCAAATTACCCGGAGCGTTGTTTCGACCGTTCCCATCAACGTGATGAATTACAGCTTTTTTGGGAAGTGGGAGACCAAGTGCTTTCTCCGCGAGCAGTCGGTGTTCTGGCACCCTTTTTTTGTTGCCCGTCCACTGCTTTACGTAGCCCTCTGTTGTGAGCTGTCTGCCGCCTTTCCATCTTGGATTATTGGCGCCACTGAAGGCTTCGCCCCTACAAACAGGCGAACAAAATCGCGTCTGTCTCTTTTGCGACAAGAACTGTTTACCGCAATGAGCGCAGTGCAAGGTTATCCATAGGTGTCTGTTCATAACTCAAGCAAGCAGCGTGCAAACAGGTTTTGAAAATCTTGGAGGCGGTACTTTGGACGCCATGAAATTGAGCGCCATAATACGACAATGCCCCTGAATAACAATCCTGAATTGAAATTCTTTGGCATCAACCAATGGTCTGTCCTCAATTTCATCGCAAGCGCCCTCAGGTTTTCCAAACCCAAGCTCGGTGCGGCTCTGTGGCGGGACGTTGCGAATATCAGCGCAGCCGGTGAGCGGGTCGGTGGCGCAGGCGACGCGGTCGGCGCAGATGGAGAAACGCGTCCAGCGCTGCCAGCAGGGGTACTCGATGGGACGCCACAGAATCTCGAAATCAACGCGCCCACGCACGTCCTGCACCCAAATAAATCCGTCCTCGATGCGTTGATAGATTGGATTGCGCGGGTCGGGCTGCTTGAACATGCCCGGCGTCTCCAGCGACCAAATAATCGGGTTGGCGTCGTTGTCGTCGATGGACTCGGTCATGGTGGGCAGCACTTCCCATAGTTGGATTTGTTCCCCGAGGTAGAGGACGAAGGTGAAGCATCGTTCGACGCCGTTGAACAATCCTTTGACGAATTGCAATATCTCGATGCCTGTATTCACCGATTCCCAAACACTCGGAGATTTTCCACGAAGCGAACTGACGAGATCAAAATTGAGCGCCACCCATCCGCGGTGATAAACGCCGTGTTGCGTGAACACAGGCGAAGCGGACATGAGCAGGCGATTGTCGAACACGGCGGCGGTGGAGTAGGCGAGCAGGGCGGGGTCGTCACGGTCGAGCACGGCGCTGACTTCACGGCTTATCGGCACATTGCCCCACGTCTGAAATTCGCGCCGCCCGAGGATGAGCGACGCCACGCCGTAATGCGGGCGCGAGATAACATCGCTGTTGGAAAGCACGGTGGAGTATTGACCGGATGCGCCGGTCTGTGCGGACACGGTAAGGATAGGGTTAGTGACGGTGGCCCAATCCGCGAGCGTGGTGGGCGCGTTGCAGGAGAACACCAACTGCGGCGTGTAAATTTGCACCGGGCCTTGACCAAGCGATGTGTCGAGTGTGGGCACGCCGATGATGGCGGTGATGTCGCCAACGTTGCCTGGCACGTAGAAGACCTTGTTGCTGGCGAGATAAGTGTTCTCGGTGACGTGCAGCACCGCGTCACGGAACTGATATGCGGCTGTACCGGATGCACCGCCCACGGCATCTCCCGCGAGGAACGTGCGCCCGTCAGGACCAGCCTGCCACACGCGCCCCATCCAATACGTGCCCATGCGAGCAATCGGAAGCTCAGGATTCACGCCCACGAGAATTGAGCGTCGGGACGTTGCGCCGTCGAAGAAGATGGGCACGGACTGGCCGTCGTTAATTATCATCCACTTCTCGGCTTGCCAAAGCCACGCTTGAGTGCGCGATGCCGGATTAACGTCCCAAAAAGTGAGAACGGCACCAGCGGCCACGAGCGGGCCTGGGTCATCAACGTTTTCCACGGTGAGCACGGTTGCTGAATCTACGGACGCGATGATGTAGTTGTATGGCCCGATCTTGATTTCATAATTCGCCGCGAGATTGACCGTCGAGAGAACCTGAATCGTCACCGTAGCGCCCTGCGCCGGCACAGCGAATCCGACCTGAACGATGGTGTTATGTGCGATGGTGATTTCGCGCACCGTTGCGGTCTTTCCGTTGGGCGTGAACTGGAACAGACGCCCGCCGATAGACGCAATCAAAGAACCAGTGCCATCGTCAGCGCGGTAAAAGGCGCTACCTTGGAATCGCCCGGATTCAACGCGCTCTTGAAGCACGCCATCACCGCCGTAATCCAAGGCGAGGCGACGATTCGGTTGACGGGGATGAGCGTAGCCACCCCGCACCGTGGCATTGGTGGCGTAGGCGAGAGTATCGTGCGGAAGCTGACTGGGCAAAAGCCCGCTGTTCATGCCCGAAGGAAACGGGCCGATGCTGTCGTAGAGCCAGTTGGGCTTATCGGCCATTACAAATGTCGTCGTTTGGGTTTTGGTAAACCGAGCCAGCGATGCACTAACAAAAGACTTTTAGGACCGAAGTCTCGCAGTTTTAGAAGTGCGTAAGGATGACTGTGAATAAGTCGAAGAACATCTTCACGATTATTCAGACCTGCATTTATTAACCCATTCGCGATGCGAACTCGCAGCCCGAAAAAAGGACCGCACTTCATTACCGATTGATTTGGTTTGGCCATTATGCGTGCAGGTAAGTGGCGATGATGTTGGCTTCAACGATAGTGAGCGGGTCGGCGCTCGAATCGACACCAATCACGGCCATCATTCGGATTACGTCGGTGACGCCAGCGGTGACGTATTGGACGGCGGGAAACGCCATGATCATCGCGGTGTGATCGGCGGTGGTGACAATGGCCGTCTTGAAGGCGTTCTGTGAATTGGCCACGTCAACTGTGCCTGCCACCTTCTGGAGCTTGAGCGTAACGGTCTGCTCGGCGGCGAAGGTGCTGTTGGTGTAATCCACTCGCGCGCGGGCTTGAAGCAACCACGTGCCAGCGGTGGTCAGTGTGATTTGCAGAGCGCCGCTTGTGCCAAATGTGACGACGGCAGAAGACGTGGTGATGGCGTAGGCCGCGCCGACGCCGTAAGCGGAGATGGCGTCAACAGCAGGCAGCGACGGCGCGGCAGGCTGCCACCCGGACGGCGTTACTATCGCCCCCGCAGTGATGGTGTTGCCTGCATTGACGTTCGCTTCCCAAGCCGGCGATACAACGCTGACGTGCGTGCCGTCGATGATGGCATCAACGAGGAAGAACAGGCCACCGGGCATGAACAGCGGCTCGCCCACGGCCATCCATGAGGTGTCAGCGACTTCGACCGTGACGGGTGTCGTGCCGTCGGCGGGCGGGATGACGAAATCGTCGGTCGTGACGGTGAAGGCGCTCGTGCCGTTCTGGCCGTCGGCGCCGTCGGTGCCCGCTGGACCCTCCGCGCCGGGCACGTTCACAATTTCTGTCTCGGGACACGGGCACGGGGTGCAGCACGATTCAATTCCAATCATAAAAGTCTTTCTCAATCCCGGTATTCCGGGGTTGCTCTCTTATCCGTCTTAAAGCACCGTTAGTCAATGGCACAAGCGACCTTCGAGAAATACGGCTTCGATTGGAACGTAGGCACGGACGCGCTGGAGATCGAGATGTACATGATCCGCGAGAGCAAAAACCTGTTCCACCATTACCGCGAACTTCACCGATTACTATGGGCAGACCACGCCGAGCACAAATGGACCGATCTTGTCATCAAGGAATTCACTGATCTCATCGAGAAACGCAAACGCGGCATGGTTGGGCTGATTGGTCCCGCAAGCACCGGAAAAACTTTCAGCGCGATCAAATTTGCGCTATCGCATTATTTTGTTTACCCGGAAGAAACCGCGGTGCTTATCACGACGACAACAATACAAAAGCTGGACTTGGGCATATTTGGTGAAGCGAAGAAACTGTTCACGCAAGCGCGAGACCAGTGGGAAGGAGTGCCAGGTGTGGTGTTGGATTATAAGCGGTGCATCACAACAGATTCCGACGTTCGAGACATACGTAAGGGCATCATCGGGATTGCATGCTATAAAGGCGACCAGTGGATTGGTATTGGTCCATTTGTAGGAATCAAGAACAAATACGTATTCCTCATCGCAGACGAGGCCAGTCTATGCGACATCAGCTACCTTCGAGCGACGGCGAACTTGGGACAAAACGAACATTTCTATTTCGTACCCATCGGCAACCCTGTCAATGGAGAGCATACTCCACTTGGGCAGGCATGCGAACCGGACGGGGGTTGGGCAAGCGTCAAAGACATCATAGTGACAACGGTGTGGGACGCGAAATATCCAAAAGGAAGGTGTATCAACTTCGTCGGCACTGATTCACCGAATTTCAACACACAAGGAATCAAATATCCTTTCCTGATCGACCAAGAGCGAATAAACGACACGCTCAAGTTCTACGGACCTCATTCCGAGGAATTTAATGCAATGTGCATCGGGGTCATGCGCCCAGGCGAGGATTCGCAGCGCGTTTTGACCAAGCAACTGTGCGAGATCCACAAGGCATTCGATAAAGCGATGTGGAAAGGCGTGAAACGCATCAAGATTTATGCGATTGACGCCGCGTACGGCGGGGACCGATGCGTGGGCGGCTGGATTGAGTTCGGAGAGGATGCCGATGGTCGCCAAATCGTGCGCGTTGAGCATCCGCATGTCATCAAGGTCGGCATGAAACGCGGCGCGGAACCGGAGGACGAGATCGCGGCGCAGGTTCAAGCCGATTGCTTGGCTGAAGGCATCCCGGTTGAGAACATATTCTACGATTCAACTGGGCGCGGCACGCTCGGGGCCGCGTTTGCCCGTGTGTTCGGGAATATCATCCCGGTTCCGGTCGAGTTCGGTGGTCGCCCAAGCACGAGGCCAGTGCGCCTGGACCTTTACATCGTGGATCAACAGACCGGACAGCGCCGATTAAAGCGGTGCGATGAAGAATACGGCAAGCGCGTCACGGAATTTTGGTTTTCAGTGCGTTGGTTGGTCGAGAGCGAACAGCTTCGAGAGCTTCCAGAGAGTGTCGCCAAGGAATTCTACATGCGCGAGTGGGGCTACGTGGCAGGCAGCAAACGCGACGTTGAACCGAAGGATAAAACCAAGCAACGCATTGGGCGCAGCCCCGACGAAGCTGATTGGTTGGCCACGGCAATCGAAGGCGCGCGCCAGCGCGGGTTGCAGATCCAGAAACTCGGCGCAGACAAGTTCACTGAGTCCGGTCCCTCGTGGTTGGCCGATCTAAACGCCAAGCACCAAAAGATGATGGCCGAGAAGCGCCTGAAATATGCCGCTTGATAAATGCTCGCAAAGGAAGGATAAGGCATTGTGCCTCTTAGGAATTTCAACACGGTGCCACCAGGCGGGTGGCGCTACACACAAACGGCACCCAACGGCACGGTGAAATCCTGGGCGTCGATGAACGATGCGTGGAGCGTGGCTAAAGAGATTGCGGACTTCCGCACCGGCAACGGGTTGGCTAGAGCAACACCCAAGGAAGCGTTACACGACATCGAGGAAGCTACCTGCCAACGATTGCATGACGATCCGAACTGGTGTGTCCCTGCTCAAAAAAAAACAATGGTCCGGGCAGCAATCGACCGCCTGTCAAACAGTGTAAAGGCTGTGGGAAGAGGAAAAAGAATCCTCGTTGACTGGCTTGGCACAGGCGCAAAACCAGTCACCATCGGAATCGCGCAACGACGAGCAAACGTCTGCTTTGACTGCGAGCATAATCGCGACGGTCATAGCTTCCTTCGACTGACCGCCGACACCGTGAGAGCTATCGCTGAACAGATGCACGAAAAAGAACAGTTGAAACTGCGCGTTCAAGACGAAGAAAAACTGCACGCCTGCGAAATTTGTCTATGCCCTCTGCCTCTAAAAGTGCATGTGCCATTGAAAACGATTCTCGAACACACTGACGAAGAAACATTGAACGCATTCCCAAATCATTGCTGGATAGTTACCGAACAACCCACCCAAACCGTATGACCCAATCCCTGCTGGTAGCCCTTCCATGTCACCTTGGCGACTTCGACCAAGCCGAATCGTTGATGAAATGGATGATTGAGCTTGGCCCGATGCGCGAGCACAACCTGTTGCTCTCCGCTGACGGCGAAGTGCCGCAAGAACGCGTGAAGGCGTTGCTGGACGTGGCCCGGCCGCATTTCAACAGCGTCGTGGCCATGATCGTGCAAACCGGAATCAAAGGCTGGCCCGCCGCCGCCAACCTCATGTTCCGGGCGACAGCAAGGCAGATTTGGGACCGTTACAAACTTCCGTGGCTTTGGCTAGAACCGGACGCAGTACCGTTACGCGAGGGTTGGCTGGACGCGATTGGGGAAGCGTATCAGCGCAGCCCTCGCCCGGTGCTCGGACACATCCTAGACGCTGAGCGACACATCGACGGATTGCCCGACCGATACGTGGCAGGCGTGGCCGTTTATCCGCAGGACTTGTTTGCGATTCTCTCGAAGCAATGGACCAATCCGATGTTCACCGGCCCCACCAAACCGAATCCAAAGCTCTCGATGGAACAACGGGCGCTGAACGTACGAGCGTGGGACATGGTATTCTCCGAAACACTGGTTCCTCGGGCGCACAACACGCCGCTCATTCAGCACTGGTGGGGAACAGAATACGGTATGGCCCCGAAATTCGTCACACTTCGCACCGAGGCTGATCCGGTGAACGCGGTGACACTCGATCTCGTTCGGAAAGAGGCGGTGCTGTTTCACCGAGTCAAAGACCTCGCGGGATTCTTGGCGCTCTGGCGAACGCGCCTTGAATATCAGAAGGCAGTCCTCGTGGATTCGATACGGCAACCGGGCGAATCCAGCGCGGCGATTGACAAGGCACTTGGCCCAACCATCAGCGCACCAAAACGTAAAGGAAACCCGAATTGGAGAAAGAAAGAACCTGAATTGGCCACCGCATGAGCGCTACTACGGAACGCAGAAAAGCGTACATACGGGCATGGATACAAGCGAACATAGAAAAAGTTCGCATGCAAGACGCCGCGAGAAAACGAGAGAAACGAAAAGATCCTTCTTTCCGAGCTAAACACAATGAATGTCAACGAAAATGCTGGCACAATCGCAGTGCAGCACAGAAGCAGAAAAATACGCAATATCACAAAGACTGGCTTGCCGCTCATCCAGACTATAAAACCCAACAACTTGCCAGAGTTCGTGCTTCATACGACCCAGTAAAAATGCGTGAAAAACGCGATACTCGAAGGCCAAAAATACGAGCCAGTCTCCGCGCTTATTATCGCAAGAACAAAGAGCGATTCTTTGCCGCTGCTCGAATACGCAGGGCGTTGAAAAAGGCCGCCGCCGTTAATCTCGCTGGCATCCAAGAATTCGTTCGCGCTGTTAAGGCAAAACCTTTCTCGATTTGTTATTACTGCCATGAACGAGTGCCACTGAAGCGAATCCATTTTGACCATATCATACCGCTCTCAAAGGGTGGCGCACACGCGGTTGAAAATTTGTGCGTGGCATGCAGCGCATGCAACTTGAGCAAAGGCGCAAAGCCAATGATTGAATGGGCTAGAACGTACGCCTCGCAACAACTTTTGAATCTATGAGTGCAACCGCGCAACGCGTGAATGATTTGGTGGCTGATATGAAAAGGGCGGACGAGATCCGTGCGCCCAATCGTGCCGTAATCCAACGTCAATTTAACGGGGAACCTCCTTATACTCCCGGTCAGGTGTCGGAAAATAAAATAGATGTAAACCTGAACACCAAGACCGGCACAAATCTTCTGCTTCAAGGGAATCGCCAATGGTGCAACGCCTTCACGAAGCCCGCTCGATATTTCCACGTCTCTCTTGAGGACGCTCCGGTGGACAAAGGGCCAGGCTGGTCAACGACCATCACCAAAGAGAGCAACAAAATCCTCAAGCGCAGCCGCCATTACTTCCATCAGGTGCGCTCGACGGGCGGTGGCGTGATGCTGACCGGCGTAGGGCCAAAGCTGTGGACCGCGTTCGACGATTGCTGGTGCCCGTACTTCGTCGCCATCGAAGATTTGCTGATACCGAGCGATACCGAGGTGACGATGGATATGGAACACTTCGCAGTGCGCCGCGGGATGAGTTATTGGAGCCTGTTCAGCAAGACGCTGAAGAAAGGCAAGAATATTGATCCCGGTTGGAACGTGAAAGTGGTAAAATCCATGCTGGCCTCAATCAAGGACCGGGAGACAACCGAACAGCAATGGGATTGGACCAATGCACCAGAGAAAGCCGCTGAACTCATCAAGCAAAACGCGACATATTGGAACAGCGACGCCATCCCGAAGATTTGGTTATGGGACTTTTACAGTCGCGACGACGAGACGGGCGACTGGAACTTGCAGATTATACCGGACGAAAATTGGACGGCGAGCTATGGCACAGCGAACGAACCGCTGGATTTCGTTTACAACAGCAAGAATCCGGTAGCAGATTCGCTCGACAAAATCCTGCACGTCCAATTCGGAGACGGAAATGTTAAACCCCCGTACTTTTACCACAGCATCCGGTCGCTCGCCTGGATGCTGTTCGACCTGTGCCAAGTGCAGGACATGACGTTGTGCCGATTCATCGGAAAAGTTTTCGAGGACATGATGCTGCTTTTAAGGGTGCAAGATCCTTCAGACAAGGCAGCGGTGGACAAGATTTATTTCGGACTGCGCTACGGCTTGCTACCTGAAGGAATCGGCTTCGTCAAACGTGAGGAGCGTTATCAGTTCGACCCACAGTTGAGCCAGTTACTCATGGCGCAGTTGAAGCAGCACATGGGCGAGAGCGCCTCCAGCTACACGCAGGACATCGACACCGGCACAGAGAAAGAGCGCACAAAATTCGAGGTGCAGGCGCTCCTGGCGCAGACCAGCGCGCTGCTCAGTTCGCTGTTAAACAACGCCTATATCCAGGCAGAATTTGAATACCGCGAGATTTGCCGGCGGCTGTGCTTGAAGGGCACGCGCGACAAGGACGCCAAGGAATTTCAGAGGAAATGCAAGGAACAGGGCGTGCCCGAGAAATGGCTGGACGTTGAGCGTTGGGAAATCCGGTCAGAACAAGTTATCGGCGGGGGCAGCAAGCAGCTTGAATTGGCGAGCGCTCGCGGGTTGATGGAACTGCGACCGTTCCTTGAACCGAGCGGACAGCAACGGGCGCTGCATAAAATGGTGCTGGCGTTGACAGATGACGATGGCGAAGCGGACGAGCTTGCGCCGATCAAACCGAACAAGATTACCGACACGGTGTTTGATGCAGCGTTGGCGTGGGGGACGCTGATGACCGGGCAGCCGATGCCGGTGCGAGAAGGCGACAGTCATCGCGAGGTCATCGAGACGGTGCTACGGATGATGATGATGCGCATGCAGCAGATCATGCAGAGCGGAGGCGTCGGCACACCGCAGGACGTGGCAGGATTGAGCAACGCGGCGGCGTATGTCGGGCAACACATTCAGTTGCTCGCCCAGGACGAATCTGAGGCACAGCGTGTAAAACAATACGGTGATGTACTCGGGAAAATCGGGAACGAAGTCAAAGCGATGGCGCAACGCCAGCAGGAGATGGCCGCGCAACAGAACGGGGGTTTGGACGAAGAAACCAAAGCCAAGATTGCAGGTCAAGCCGCACTCACGCAACAGAAGCTACAGGCGAAGGCAGCGGCAGACGCAATGAAACTCCAGCAGAAAGACGCCGCGTTCCGGCAGAAGCAGCAGCACGAGATGGAAAAGACGCGCGCCGACATATTCGTTTCCGGTGTAGAAGGCGTTACCGAAGCGCAAGGCGTCCACGCCAAGACCGCAGCGGAAGTGCGAGCGATTGAGAAACGCGCTGAGGCCGAAGCTGCGAACAAGACCTCCGAGGAATAAAAACCCCACCCGACGCGATGCGGGTGGGGAACCATAGGACTAACCACACTGCAATGAACTGTCTCGAAGCTCACATTTCCATTGCGCTTCGTCAACCAGATTTGCTACAAGCGGGCATGTTCTTGGGCATTCGTTCTCGTCATTGCATCTCTCCTGCCCAGGACAGTTCGCGTCGGCGGCTCATAATCGCACCGCGAGCAGTGGCGAGAACAAATGTCCACTCTCCCGAATCCAGCAATCGCACGACAAGTCTAGAAAAACGAACAATGGTTCTGCTTCCAGATTGGTTGCAAAGCTACGGTTACAAGGCGATTCGCCGCCCGAATGGGTATACATAATCTATTCGGGCCATGCGCCTGCCCCGCTCTATTCGTGACGCCCAAGCGCAACGCGGTAATCTGGTGCTCAGGCGCGTATAAAGAGCCGTCGCCGTTCCCCGGGCCGGTCGTGTGGGTGAGCGTGATATTCGCGAACCGCGCCAAGGAAGTGGCCGAGAGGATTGCGTTGCTCACGTTGAATTGATCGGAGGTGATGTGCAATGGACAAAACCCAGTATCCGGTGCCGGGAGATCCTTGGGTGTAATTTCGCGGGCGCAGCGACCCGCTTTGGCGGGCGGACGTGGCAGAGACGCAGGGCGGACACTGCCTGGCCGAAAGGTCTCATGACGGTCCTCCATGCGCTGCGCTCGCGAATATCTATTGACACGGCGCGGCCCTCGGCGCATGATTTTGGTGCTCTGAACGAGCTTGCACGTTCGCTCTGAGTTGCACTTGCGGTTTACTTCAGCCATCATACTTTTGCGCTCGGCTGGGGCTTTGGCCTCGGCCCAGGTAGCATCCTTCCTCGCTCAACGGGCGTGCAAGGCCGAGCGCACTTCTTTTCCATGAAGCGCGGAACACCAGACCATCCTAAAGTTTCGCACCTCGCAACCCTACTTAACATCAACCGCGCTTGGGCCATTGGTATCCTCGAAGCACTATGGCACTTTGCGGCCAGGTACGCCCCACAAGGGGACATTGGAAAACACCCTGATTCAGTCATCGCAAAGGCAGTGTACTGGGAGAGGCCCACAGGTGAGAGGGGAGTGAAGGCTGAGTGCAAGCTGAGTGCAGCCCTAGTGGAAGCCGGGTGGCTGGATACGTGTCCAGTTCACAGACTAATAGTGCATGACTGGTGTGACCATGCAGATGAGGCAGTTACAAAATATCTGTCGAGACACGGTCTCTCCTTTGTCGAGACTGCGGCATCCCGCCTAGCCATAGCCATAGCCAAGCCAGTGCCAGTACAGACCGGACCGACATTTGACCAAGCAAAAGGCTGGTTAGCCGACTGGATTAAGAACGGTGCGACCTACACCGAATATGAGACCCGGGGGGCTTTTCTCGCTCTGCAAGCAAACGGATGGATGTGGGGCAGGAATCCGATAGCTGACCCTCGGGCTGCTTTAGAGAGACAAATCCAAACTGACAGGCAAAAAAATGGAACCAATGCAAAAACTGGTGGAAGGGGCGTTGACCGTAATGCAGGAACCGCCAACGCAAAGCGAAGTGGTCAATACGACGGAGTGGGCAAAGTTCCTTGAGTTCAAAATCGAGGGCGATTCACGAACAGAGGCGCAGTTGACCCGAATGGTGGAAATGACGGCGCGATTTATGAAGGCAATTAAAGCGCAACGGTCGCCACGCTGGTTGAGTTTCCTTGGCACCTCGGGGGCTGGCAAAACCCATCTGGCCCGAAAGGTCTGGTTGTGGTTCAAAGGGTCGTCGTTTTTTAACGCAGAAGTGAATCCTTCGACAAAGGAAATTTACTATCCAGGTTCGTGGGTGTTCTGGCCCAACTTGGCTTCAGACCTTTTGAGCAATTCCGGTTACGGACAACTGGAAGATTTGAAGAATGAAAAGTTCGTGGTGCTCGATGAGATTGGAGCTGACCGAGACCCAAGCGGCCACGTTCGAGATTGTCTTGCGCGATTGCTTTCCGCCCGGGTTGGAAAGTGGACCGTTCTCACGAGCAACAAGACGCTTGGCGACATCGAGCGCGACATTGACGCCCGAATCAGCAGCCGAATCATTCGCGACGAGAACCTGCTGGTGGACGTGGACGTGCCGGATTACGCGCTGAGAAAGGCACCATGAACACGCATCTAGTTCATACGTCCTCATGCCCGACCTGCGGATACGTGGTGGACCGGGCATCGAACAATCCACAGAAATCGGAGTCGAGGAATCCGGTTCCAGGCGACATTTCCGTTTGCTGGCAGTGCGGCGCAATCAATCAATTCACACCGGGCTTGCAGCTTATCCCGCAACCGTTGCATGAGCTAAGAGCGGACGAACGGAACGAGGCAATGCGCCTTTCTGAGAGCATTCGGAGATACCACCGGGAGGCAATGAATAACCATGACCTCGACGCATGAATCGGCGCGGTGGAAGGGCGGCGGGCGGGCGCACAAATCCTATGACTGACGAACAGGTTGCCAGCATGTTACGGGCGATTGAGCATGCGGCGGAGACTTTGAATCGCGAAGGCTATGAGATTCCGTACGGCGAACCAACGCAAGCCGCGCTCGACGTGCGATTCCTCTTGGCGCACATCGCGGCCATGAACATGCGCTCGCCAAAGACCACGGCGCGGGAAGGACGTGAGGGATGACTAAGCAACAAGCACTTCAGAACAAATGGTTCGGCGTTCCAACGTCCAAGTCGGAAGCCGACATATTCACTTCTACGAGGCCATTATGCCTGTGTTGCGGTAGTGATTTATTGGTGGCGTTGGTCCGTCCTCCGATAGCCGTATGGCGCGTGCACTGCAATTCTTGTGGATCGGAGGTTCCGATTGCCGTGATGCTGAACAACGAGGCATGGCGAATGACAGCACAAATCAAATGACCACGCCCACCGTCGAGACCATGCGCCGCGAGATTGACGTGGCCCGTGCTGGGTCGCATATCGTTGCGTTGTCAGGCGGAAAAGACTCGTCAGCTATGGCGCTTCGGCTCATGGAAATCGAGCCGCGCGATTACCGTTTCTGTATTACGCCCACGGGTCGCGAATTGCCAGAGATGGACGCGCACTGGAAACGCCTTGAGTGTTTGTTGGAACGGCCATTGGTACGGGTTCCAGGGCCATCGCTCGTGGATGCGATTGTGGCAAACAACGCTCTACCGAACTTCCGGATGCGCTTCTGCACGCGCCAAGTGAAGATTGAGCCATTTATCGTCTATGCGGCGTCACTATCGCCAGCGATTTGTTACGTGGGAATTCGTGCAGACGAGACAAGCGAGCGCGCAGGCACGGACTGGAAAGGCGTTGAAGGCGTGAAGCAGGACTGTCCGTTGGTGCGGTGGGGTTGGGGCATAAACGACGTGCTTGGGTATCTTGCAAAACGCGGTGTAGAAGTTCCTGCAAGGACAGATTGCGATTGTTGCTTTTTCCAGCGCATCTCGGAATGGTGGCGGCTCTGGAAGAATCACCCCGACCGCTGGCGAGAAGTGATTGCTCTTGAGAAATGGTCCGGGCACACGTTCAGGACCGAAGGCAAAGATTCATGGCCTGTGAGCATCGAGGATTTAGGCAAGAAATTCGAGGCTGGCTACGTTCCCAAAGGTGCGGCACAAATGACGCTTAAACTGGACGCTTCGCAACGACCAACAATGTGTGCATGGTGCGCAAGATGAACCTTGCCAGCATTACCGTTGAGATCGAATCTGCGCGTCTAGAATTCCGTCGCGAGAATCGCAAGCACTGGCACCGGAAGCGTGGCACGGACACGGTGCGGTATTACGCGCTGGACGACGCGACCGAACGCAGGATTGGGGAGATTGCTGAGCACCTAGCGAAGCTCCACGCGACTCGCGGTATTCTTGTGGTGAAAGAGTTGACAGAACGAGATAGCGGGCGTAGAAGTGCCACGTAAATCCGATTCGGTGTCTGATTTGGTTCGTCGCAGGGGCTACCCGCCCACAAGCACCGACTTGGATTTACAACTGCGACGAATCTTTTATGAAACGAGACGATATTCACCGACAATACGTCACCACCGCTCTGGCTTTATGCGCTCCTGCGGTACGAATGGTTCAAGTCACCGCTGGCAGAGATCCTGAAAATGAAGATTCATGGTGGTGCGTGACTATACCCGTGCTCGCAATTCAAACGGAATTCAGGCAGCGTTATTATATCTATTCCTCAGGATTTCCTGATTTACCAAACAATCCAGATGAACGATTAGATCAAGGTTGGAGAGATGATGGAGTCGAAACCGTCATAAGCGCACTCGTGCTAGACGTAGATTACGGACTTATTTCCACTCAGGACGAGCTGATGAAAGACGATTGCTACAATTCGGCGAGCACACTCGTTGAGCTTCCGTGGTCTTACGACGAAACCAAGGACGCCGCCGCTGTTGAAAAGTGCGTGCCGGAACTTCGCCGTAAGGCAAATTACAAGATCGAATTCGAAGCCAAAGCCAAGGCAAGACGACAATCCGCACCCGCATGACCACCCGCACCAATCGCCTCGCTTTGCTCGAAGAAGCCACCCGCATAGCGGCACGCGCCGAACACCTCGTCATCCGGTGGCGCGCAGCTGCCGACCTCGCCGACGTGAACCTGGGCGCGGCTACCGCACCCACACTTCGCGCCGAATTGCGTACTCGCATCGCGACGCTACGTCGCTGCGCCAATCAGCTCGCCGCGCTCCTGCGCCCGCGACCGTGAACAATCTCTCCGAGCACAATTTGGACTGGGCGCGGCACATGATTTACAGCCTGCGCAATGATTCAGGTCGAGCTGTGAGCACGACGGTTAGGAACCGGAGCATTGTGGAGCACGACGCGAAGAAATGGATTGCCGGCGAGTCTTGGGACCAAAACAATATCAATGAGAAGTCCAAATGGGCGGCGCTGAAAGAGCCATGAAGATCGAAATCGAAGAAGGCGCTGCTTGGTGCTGCACCGTTATTTGCATCGCTATCATCATCGTCGTATATCTGCTGACTGGAAAATGATTACCCGAAATGCACCGCTCGTTGATCGACGGCTCACTTACGCCGACATGAAGGAACTGGTCGCACTCGGCAAAGCGCGTGGCTGGCTGAGCGTCCGCTCCGACCCGGCCGCGGCGCCGATTGTGTGGGCCGGGAAAGAGCCTGCGCGAGTGCGCAAGACCGCGCCAGAGGCTAAGCCATGACCGAGAAAGAGATTCGCGCCGAGTGGATGATGCGTTATCACGAACGGCTTGGATTGCTCATTGATGGCGACCGCGACCCGACCGCTGAGGAAGACGCCGCCGCCAAATCCTGCGCCGACCAATGGCTGCGGGATTGGCGCAGGCAGGAGCAAATGCCGTGAACGATCAAGCACTTATCGCGGATCTGAAACGAGCCGTGTCCGATCTGTTCAATGCGCGAGAGGAATGCGCGGCGTTGCGGGCGCAGATGGAAACCGTGGCCAAAGGCAGCTTCGATGCGACGGCTGTGATGGCTGAGGAAAACAGGCTGTTGCGCGACCAACTCGGTCAAGCACGCGCTGACGTGGCCAAGCTCAGGGGCGCGTTGAAAAAGATTACACAAGAACTGAGCAACAACCACCAAAGTCATTACACCGCTCTTGACGCCCTCGATGCCACGTTCAAGCCATGAGCGCACTTGCAAAACGCTCTCACCGCCGACTCGACGCTCTGAAACGGGCGGTTAAGCTAGTGAAGAAGTGGCGAGAGGAAGCTGACGATACGCCTTCGCGCGTAAACGATTTCAAGGCCATTACGCTTTGCTATTGCGCTGAACAACTCGAATCCGCACTTAACGGCACTCCACCGAAGCCATGAGGAAACGCACCAAACGCCGGCGCGGCATTCCAATTCCCACATTGTGCGAAGCCCACGGACGAGACAACGACCGTGAATATGGCCACGGCGCGTTGCCCATCATAGGGTTCAAAGAGGGTCCGTCCAAACGCTACCTAGAGTGGCTGAAAGTAAAGAATTTCCTCGAAGAACTTTCTTCCAACGAACATTCTTGGATTGGGCAGGTAACCACCGGAGAATGGCCAATGGAACCGATGCTAGATAGGTTTGCCAGATTCATCCAGTCTGCGGACTGGCCAACAACCACGTCACACGACTGGGTTCCGGTCGCACCGGGATTCCCGGCACGCCCATGACCCATCCCTTTCGCGTGAGACTTGAGCTGTGACCACCCACCAAGCCAACGTGCTCGCTGAATGGGTCGAGTGCTGCGCCCGGTTGCAGCAGTTCGGCGAGTCCTGGATTGAAAGCGAACCGGGCAACTCATCCATCGAACGGGTCTTCCTGCTTTCGGTGTCCTCCATGCTGGTGATGCAAATGATGCACGATACCAACGATGATTCCAATCTGCCTAAACGCATATCCCAAATGAACAACGCACTCGCCCGTGCTGCCACCAAAATCGCTAACGAGCTTTCGCGTGAGACTTGACCGGGGCGGGTAGGGGATTAACCTCACGCCAAGGGCAAGCCCGGCGTCACGGCGGCGCATCGGCGCTCGGCCACGCCGGGAGTGACCTTTGAGTTTGACCTGTGAATGATCTAGATCAAAATTAAATCCTATGCACGATCCACTGACGGTCGCCTTTGAAATCCGAAATCCTTGGTTCAAATACAAGCCGTGGCCGAAGAAACATCGCTACGGCCATGAGAAAAGATTCGCATGGGAACATCGAATGACGGACGAGGAAAAATCCAGGTGCGACCGTCACTGGCCGGAAGGCTACCGGGAATCTTTCATCACGATCTGGCACAAAGATCCTGAGCGCGACGGTTCGGACGACTCTTGCGGGTTCACCTACCCAAAGCTCACCAAGAAACAGATCGAACGCCTCCACAATGTCGCCTGGAGCGAATCTCGGCATCCGCATTTCCTAGCCTGCAAATCCAAGGAATGGAGCGGCACGAACATTGAAGCGGTCAGCCTTTACGAAGGAATGGTTCTGTTGGTGGTCGAGGCGTTGAATATAAAAGTCGGCATGGATTTTGTGCGTCGTTACGCCGTGCGTTCGATTCATCATGCCGACTGCGTTAATCCCGGCGGAATATTTTGCTTTCTGCCCGGGTACCACACAAACTTCGAGGAAGACACCGAGGAAAGGCGGCAGGAACATTTTCGCGGCATCCTGTGCGGCGTGGCGCGCGGCGTTCTTTACGAGCTGCGTCCCTGGTATAAGTTCCCGCGCTGGCATTTCTGGCATTGGCGATTCCAGATTCACCCTTGGCAATCATTCAAACGCTGGGCTTTCGACCGATGCGCCAAGTGCGGTAAAGAATTTCACTGGGGCGAATCTGTGATCGGCAACGGAGGAAACCGCGTCTGGCACAACCAGTGCGATGGTTCCAAGTAAAAAGAGTAATTCCCCCACCGCCTCCCCGCAGATGATGCGCAGGCCGGTCATGGCGCCATCCAGTGTTCTTGAATCATGCTCCTGACTCGTTTTGCTTTGCAAATCCAACCCCAGTTCTTTTCTCTGTCCATCCACCAGTCCTTGACGTGCCCCTCCCGTTCGTCCGCCAGTTGAAATCGCACGTACTCGAAAATCAGTTCCGAGAATTCCTCCCAGTCGTATTGCGTAGCCACCATCGCTTTGAATTCCCGCCACATGACCACAGTAGGACGGCGTTGGCTTCGGATTTCATTCAGAATCTCCCTGTGTCTCTTTTGGAACTCCCTCACGTAACTCGGCGCATACCCGTGTTCGCTACGGTGACAATCCCGGCACAGCGTTTCCAAGTCCTCCAGCAACGTGTCTTCCCACCGCTTTCGGTAAACCTTGTGATGGGCGTTCAATCCCTTAGCTCCACCGCACCGCAAACACCCGCCATCCCGCGCCTTGGCCTGTTCGCTCAGCGCCTTCCAGAAGTCCGTTTTTAGAAATTCCCGGTAAGCCTTCTGACGTTGGGTCATAGTCCAATAACTCTAAACCAGTTCCACCCAATCCCACTATACTCTTTTCGCATACTCACACCCTGACTATACTTTTTAGGTATGCTCAATACTCAACTTCATTGGCCTTTCCACAAAATCACACATGGTAAGCAAATACTCACCGAAACCTTTTTGCTCGACAGAAACCCCAATTCCCCCTTAAGAATCCCCCTGGACATCGCGGTCCAGTGCCTTTCCCAATTGCTTCTGGTGTCGAGCAGGCCATAGCCTGCGACGTGCGACATCTCTACATCGTTCAGTGCGACCAACTTGGCTCAGGATTCGAAGGCTCTTCCAGAAACCCAGTCCTCTCTTAAACGGGAGTCTCATGAAATGACCGAAAGCCTATTAGCGCCCCCTACGCCCGACCCCGCCGGGACGGTCAGGCGCGCAAGGAGACTCCTGAAGCATGCTTTCCTTCGAGGCCAGGGCAGCGAGCCTAGAGGAGCGCAACGGCCGGCGGAAGACTCGCGACCAGGTGCGTGGTGCAACCGATCAGGGCGTCGGCTCGGTCGGAGGCTTAGGCGCGTCGGAGACTGGCGCGACTCGGACGGGCGATACGGCGGGGCGGCGCTTGGTCTTGGGCTTGCGCTCGGGGCGCAGTGAGCCGGGCAATGGGCGGCCTCGAGCGATACGCCCGCGTTCGTCGGCTTCTGACCAGGCTTTGACGCACGCAGCGAAGTCACGGGCACGCGCACAGAGGTCTTCTGAGGGATTGAGAACAGTCACACCAGCAACGTCGAGGGCGAACCTGAAGGCAACTTCACGCAAGCGATAGGCCTGCATGCGAGCGGCGTTTCCGCGCACTTGGCCATCAATCGGGTCTGTGGCAGCTGCTGTGGCGGATTCTGAGGCCATATCGCGATTGAACGCTAAAGCCTCGTGGCGAGGCACGCAAGCGCGAATGCGGGGCGTTCTAGGCGCCAGTTAAGGGTCGGTGGAGCTGAGTCAGGGGCTGGCTTGGGGCGTGAGGGGAAAGAAAAAGGCCATTGGGTGAGCAATGGCCTTGAGGGAGAGGGGGTGAATCAGGCGGGTTGCTGCTGAATCCAAGCTGGTGCGGGTGCTTTGCCGGCTTTGACATTGAGACCGCGCTCGAAGCCTCTGAAGTATTCGGGGCTTGTATCTGGATCGGTTGCTTTGGTGCCGCCGTTGAGAGCCGCCATGTAACCAAAGACGTAGGGCAGCCAATCGGCCGGCCGCACGTTGTCTATGGTGTCTTGAGGCACACCATACATCTTTGCCATAATCCGGGCGCTTGGATCACCGGATTCAACGCCACGTTGCATGGCGCTTGTGATGTCACCGGTCATAAACTCGCGGGCGGTTGAGCCGATTTTGTTCACGGGCCGATTGTCGAGGCGATCGTTGAGTTTGTCCTCGTCGCGCAGTTCGTTGGCGAGCTTGTAAGCGGCTCTCAGGAGTTTGCGGGCGTTGCCGCCGGACCACGAGTCAAGCGGCGCGTGGCACCCGTAGGAATTGCAACACTCAGCAATAACTTCATCAGACGGATTTTCAATGTGCTCCTGCCCGCAGCATTTGAGAGCGGATTGAATGTTATCGGGTGAGAGTTCGTTGAGAGCGACCAAGCGCAGTTCGACCACGTACTTTGGCTGGCCTTCGTTGTCGCGGCCGCACGCATCGTCCATGTTTATCAGTTCGACGAACTGGAATTTACGGGCGCCGATGCAGCGTGAGTTGGTGCCGCCATAGTCGAGCATGTTCGCATCGCCGTTATACTGCCATTTGATTGGTTTCATTTTGTCCTAAAGAGCCGCGCGGCCGTTGGTGAAAACTACGCATCGGAGCGATGCGCAGACAACAGCGCGCGCGGCAAAGGGAGTTTGGTTTAGCAGTTCAGTTTTCACGTTGAACGGATTACTTGTCGCACATGTCGCGATTGAGCGCAACGACAATCGGAAAGAAAAGCGCCCGGTTTAAGGCCGGGCGTTGGTGGGAGGGGTGAGGGGATTACCAAGAGTTATCGTTTTGGGGGAAATCTTGGTTCCAAGGTTTAGCGGTGGCCTTGAGTTTGCGGCGCCGTTCAAACTCGTTGGCATAGACACGGCGCAACGCGAACAGCTCTTTGCTGGTGTAAGGGGCAATGGCTTCGATTTGCTGGCGCACCCAAGTGGCGTTTGCGCTCAATTCTTGGTCTGTGAGTGTGCAGGCTTTGTCTGGTTGAGCATTCATGGTGCGGGCTGGGTTGAGTTGAGGGCGATGCGGGCTTGTTCGTGGACCGAGACACGATACTGAGGATCTACCGGGTGCGTGAACGACAATTTCAGCATGGCCTCCAGCGCCGCGCGGAGTTTGGCGTTGTCTGCTTTGAGTGCGTCGCGTTCTTTGAGCAGGTCAGGGGCTTGAGCGATTAGCGCGGCGTTTTCTTTCATTAACTCGCCTTGGCACGTGCAGACGTAATGACCCCACTCGTCAATTACGCAATGCGCGTGATAATCGTTTACTTTCCACGGAGTGTTTTTCCACGGTCCCGGAGTGTGCGCGTTCACAGAGCACCTTCTTTCTGTGCTTGGCGTTGTTTGCTCCAAGCAAGCGTCGCTTTGGCGTGTTCAAGCTCGTCGGCAGTGAACAGGTCCGGGAACGCGGTTGCGACGTAAGCCCAATCGCAATCTTCCTCGAACCATTCCGGGCAACCGCAGAAGGTTTTCACCGGGCCATGAACGGCGTGGAGTTGCGTGAGTTGTTCGTCGGCGACGAAGAATCCGCCGTGGCTTGGCGTCGAATAGAACACGATGCCTTTGCCGTAGTGTGTGCCGCAGTCCGAAACGCCCCACGGCGTTGGTATGCGGGCTTGATAGTCGTTATGTCTGTTCATTGGATTAAAGAGCCCCGTGCCCGCCCGGTGAATGCCCGCGTCAACTGGACACGGGGCAGGCGAACAACGGGGCAAATGGAGTTGATTTGATGGGTGAGCATTCACGTTCACGCGCTATCTTTCGCACACCGCTGAAAATATGTCAAATAAATAATTGACGATCTTTTGCGTGTCGTGGTAATTTTCTTCCGCGATGAGCAAGACCTGTATTCAGAACGGTTGCAAAGCCAGGCGATATTCTCGCGGCTTGTGTAACGCGCATTACCAATCGGCGGCGTACGCGGTTCGCATGGGCAACACCTCGTGGCCGAAGCTGGAGAAGCAGAAACAGGCGTTGCCCAGCCAGAAACCACGGCACGACTGGAGCGTGCCCGCATAATCGGAAACCAAATCAACTAAGGAGCAATGACAACCACACTAGACGAGCCGCGCGTGCTCGAAATCATGCGCCGGGAACAGGCCAAAGCGCAGGCCAGAGCCGATGAGCTTTGGGAACGACTGAAGGTCGCCGAGGCTGAAATGAAACCGTTCAAAGACGTTTACGACGCGCTGGTGCAGGAATGGTCACAGGTGCATGGGATGGCGCAATCGCTTGCGGCGTGCCTCGCGGCCAAAGCGCAGGAAGCGACGGTGGCAGCGTGAGCACCGAACGCGAAACGCCTTGCATGGACGAGAGCGACGTTGCCAACGAGCGCATCGCCGCGATTGTAGCCGACCGCAACGCGCTCCTGGCCGAGTGCGAGGCATGGCGATTGGCCGCGCTGAACACCAGCATTTGCGTCGCAGGCACGGACCTAAGCACACCGGAGAAGTATCTAGCCGCGCAAGCCGCCGCGATTACGGCGAAGCTGGACGAATTGATTGCGCTCAAAGCACGATTGGAGAAGCCATGAGAAATCTATTTGAAGCGGACGTTTTACGGCTTGGCTATGTTGGCCGGCAACCCGGCAGGCGAGACAGTGATTCATGGTTTACGCCATCGCAATACATCGAGGCCGCGAGGTCGGTGCTGGGCAAAGTCTATCTGGACCCGTTCTCAAGCGATGTGGCCAACCTGACGGTGGGCGCGAAGTTGTATTACACCGAGGCCCAAGATGGATTCAAACAAAGCTGGCTAGCGAAAACTGTCTGGATGAACCCGCCTTATGGTCGGCTATGTCGGCCTGCGATTGAGAAGTTTGTTTACGAATTTGGTTCCGGGCATTTCAAGGCGGGCATCGTCCTCGTGAACAATGCAACCGAAACGCGCATGTTCCAGTTGCTCATCGAGGTCTCAAGCGCGGTCTGTTTTACGAATCACCGGATTTCATTCTACAACGCGGACGGCAAACGCATATCGGGAAACACAAGAGGCCAAGCCTTTTTCTATGTGGCAAAACGTCCAGACATCGCTTTGTTCAGCCGCGTTTTCTCAGCATTCGGAAAGGTTCTGCCCTGCAAATAAGGAACCTATGAGTCGAGACACGCGGACTGGCGGTGTGATGGAAAACATGATTTTCCCGGCATTGAAACAAGGCGGGTATCAATGGCGAACGCAGGTAAAGATTGGGCGGCGTCCCGGTGGCGGTCGCCATATCGTTGACGCCATCGCAACCAAGGACGGGTGCTTAATCCTCGTGTCATCCAAATGGCAAGAGGTGAGCGGCACCGCCGAGGCTAAAGTGCCGTGGGAAGTTATTTGCCTGATTGCCGCGCTGGAATCGCAGGACTACGAACGCGCTTACCTGATTTTGGGAGGGCCCGGCTGGAGCTTGCGCCGATTCTTCACCGAAGGCGGCTTGCGCCAATACATCAACGGCAGCGAGAACGTCCACATCGTCACGCTGGAAGACTTCGTTGCCAAAGCCAACCAATCAAAGCTATGACCACCGCCGCGCGAGTGCAACGGAGCGATTCGGCGCATTGGTATTCGCGTGCTGGCGAAGCGTGCTACGAAGTCATTGGCAAGAGCACAGGACGCCCACGCCCGACCACGATCCGAGACGCCAGAGAGAGCGATTTGCTTCCATCGACCACGACAATCCTAAAGTGCCTGCATAAACAGGCGCTCGTAGATTGGATAGCAGAGCAAAGTGCATTGGCAGTGCTCACGACGCCGCGGCGCGATGGCGAGGCACTGGACGCTTTTGTGCGCCGGGTGCTGCACGAGGAACGCCAGCAGGACCAAGAAGCGCAAGCTGCCCGCGACCTGGGCACCCGAATTCACGCTGCAATCGAGGAAGGGTTGAACCAACGGACCTATGACGAAAGCCTGAACGCATTCGTCACCCCGGCGCTGAACGCGATTAACGGCATGGGCCGCGTGCTGGAAACCGAAAAGATCGTGGTCGGGGACCGTTACGCCGGCAAGTTCGATGCGCTCACCGAAGGCGAGGCGATTGTCCTATGGGACACAAAAACAAGTAAATCCCTTCCGAAAACCGATAGCTGGTGGGAGCATCAGTGCCAAACCGCTTCGTACGCCAAGGCGCTTGGCAACACAGGTGATAAGCGGATCTGGACGGCGAACCTTTACGTTTCGACCATTGAACCGGGCAAAGTGAAGGTCTGCATTCAAGAGGATTGGGACCGGGCTTGGCAGGCGTTCAAGGCGCTCGTCGATTACTTCTACCTAGCCAACGAGTTATGAACCAAACCTATCCGCCTTCACTCTGCCCGCGTTTTGACCGTTGTTCGGTCAATAATTGCCCTTTGGACCCGAATTACCCGAACCTGTTCATTGACATCGGCGATAAGGAAAAGAAATGCCCGATGGAAAAGGGCGTCCGAAGCAGGATTGGAAACCAGTTCCCCGAATTGCTCCCCATGCTTGGTTTAACGCGGGCTGAATGGGGTAATACACAGGCATATCTCAAAAAACCCCTTGCTGTGAGAACTGCACTGGCTGAAAAGGCTCAGGACAGCCTAAATGCCTTCCGTAAGAGGAAATCTTCAATATGAACCCCCTTTCTGGTAGAGACGATTTGCCGCCAGGCTGCTCGCTCAATGATCTGGACCCGCCCGAGCGCCGCCGCGACCGCGACGAGGACGATGATTTCTGGCGGGATTACTGGCTCTACGCCTCGGAGCGCCGCGAGCGGGAAGAATCACAACGCGGGAATGATGGAGAACCCCATGAATGACAATCAACAGCTCGCAAAGATCGAACCAATGCCGTCCGTCATGGACGAACCGCGTAGCCCCCAAGCCCTTATGCGGCGAGCGACGGACGTGGCCGGGATATGCCGCGAGATTGTCCTGAAGACCGCCTGCGAGATCCAAGGGCGCAAGTTCGTCCGGGTCGAAGGCTGGGAATCAATCGCCACCGCCCACGGTTGCTTTGCCGGCGCCGAAGACGCCGACCGTGTTTACGATACTCAAGGCAACCATATCGGCTACAAGGCTAAAGGCGTGTTGCGCAACTCTCGCGGCGAGGTGATTGCCACCGGGGAAGGCTATGTTGGTTTTGACGAGAAAGACCGCAAAGGCAACCCGACTTGGAAGAACCGGGCCGAATATGCCGGGAAAGCTATGGCTCAGACTCGCGCCATAAGCCGCACATGCCGAGGAGTTTTCGCTCATGTCGTGGTCCTAATAGACGCTGGCCTGTCCACAACGCCCGCCGAGGAGGTGCCGGATGGCGGGTTTGACGATAACGCAAGGGCTTCCAGAGCCAAACCAGCCAATGTTTCTCAATCCCGTGGAACAAATGTTCCACAAACCGCCACCCAAGCGCCTGCCGCGGGCGCGTCACCTTCCGCGCCCGCGCAGGTCGCTACCGAGAAGACCCGCGCATGGTTCCTGGCTGAGATGCGTAAGCGGTTCAAGGACGCCACGCTCCTGATGTACGGCATGGACTTCGGGCCACCTTACGCGCTGATGACCAACGAAAGCCTTGAGGATTGGGCGTTGGGTTGCGTGCCTACGAGCAAAGGCGGTCTCGAAGCCACGATCCAGAATTGCGCGATATTCACCCAGGTCGAGCCAATGTCGCCGCCACCGCCCGCCGCCGCCGCCCCGCAGCCGGCGCAGAGCGAGACGGACCACCACGACGCCGACTGGTATCAATTCCCTGTGCCGTTTGGCAAGGACGCGGGCAAGATGCTTGGTGAACTGGAAAAGAACACGCTTTTTGGGTGGTGGGCCAACTTCACGGTCGAACGCGAGTATAAGGGCAAGCCACGTCCCAAGGACAAGATTGAGACTGATCGCACGTTCCGCGTGATGCTGGATAAAGCTGGCGTCTTCTACAAATTCGAGGAACCGGATTGAGATTGAGAGCGAGACCGACGCTCGCGAGATCGTGAATCGCGTTATCAAGGCGTTTAACAATTTCCAGTAATGAACGACGACGATAAGTTTAATTTTTTCTGCTGCGCTGTTGTCGGCATCGTGTTCAGTGCGATTACGTTCTTTGCAACTCGTGGGTCATGGGAACGCGAAGCCGTGAATCTTGGTCATGCCGAATATTACCTCGACGCCGAGCACCAAAGGCAATGGCGTTGGCGCACCAACCTGAACGCATGGGTGCATGTCGAGCAGGCTACCAACGGCAATTTTGTCGTCACCTTTCCGCAGTCCAGTGACCAGAGCGTGACGATCAACAAACCATGACCTTGCTGGCGCACTCACCTGAGCACCTTTAGGGGATTGATATGAGCGACGGTAAATCCATTGAGAGCTTGCATCCACGCGCTCGCAATTGCCTCAATGAAATCATGAGATCCACCAAGCTGAGCGAGGACGAGTTGCGGCATTGCATCGCGTCTGGAATGCTCAAGCCGATTAAGTGGCGCAATATCGGCGTGAAAATGCAGCAGCAAATTTTGGAGTGGAGCAATGTCCCGATGCGTTGCCCGACCTGCAAACAAATCTGGCCGGTGAAGAAACCCGCGAGCGCCACGGCGCACAAATAAATTATGGACAAAATCAAAACACTCAGCGCGGCGATACGGTACGGCAGCACGTTCATCAAAGAGGTGCCGCAGTTTATGATAGGGCGGGAATGCGGCTGCGCTATCGGCACCGCTTATCTCGCATGTGTCGATACCGAAACATCTGTTTACCCTGGGTCAGACATCTTATTCACATCGGTCGCACAACGCTTCCAAGTTCCGCGCTCGATGTTGGAAGTGGTATCACGCGAGCACTTCACTGACCGCATGACGCGCGCCCAGTGCGCCGACTGGCTGGAGGCACAAGGGTATTGAGGACCACGGCGCATAAGGCACCATGAGCAACTGGACGCCAGAGCAGTTCAAGGAATACGCGCAGCGCCGGCTGAAGCAAGAGGAGCCTGCGCGGGCGAAGATGGCCGGCACGCGCAGCGGCTATGCGCCGGGCTACAACACGGCGGTCGTGACGGCGTTCTTTCGCGAGCATGAAATTCCAGAGCCGCGATACGAGTATCAATTTGATCCAGACCGCCGCTGGCGTTGGGATTTGGCTTGGTTCATAAACGACCACAAAGGCGTTCGTGGCATTGCTTTGGAGTGCAACGGAGGATTGTGGAGTGGCGGTGCTCACGTACGGCCGGCGAGAATGCTCAAGGAATACGAGAAGTGGAACGAAGGCACGGCCCGAGGTTGGCGGATTTTGTTCTGCACGCCTCAAACGCTTTGCACTGCCGCCACTGCCGATCTTGTGCGTCGGTGCCTTGGATTATGAAAACAAACCCACCAGTAGCAAAGAACCGTAACAACCGTAAGCAACTCGTTCATGGCCGAAACGCCTTGCAACGGGTCCACAAGTATTTCCCGAACGTCAAGAAGGTGATTGACGCGAAGGAATCAATCTTCCTCGAAGTGACGGACAAGGATCTCGCCAAAGCCTCGAAGAAAGATCCGAAGAACTGCGCTCTGGCGCGGGCGTGTAAACGGCAGGAAGGCGCTGAGGGCGCGATTATCGGTATCGGCACCAGCTACGTCATCAAGGATAACGTGGCCACCAGGTTCCTGACTTCGGCGGCGGTCGGACGCGAGATTGTGAGCTTCGACCGGCACGGCGAGTTTCAACCGGGCAGTTCCTACACGCTCAGCGCCATTCCGCCAACGCTGCATTTGACCAGCGGACGCAAGATCCGGCGCGTGCCGAAGTCCAAGAATCGCGATATTGTCCACCGACACCGCACCGCCAACATTCGCGTTCTATGAACCTCGAAATACCAATGGATCCCGCCGCTGTGCGAGCGTTGGTAAATCACGCAAAGGAAGTCGCTGATTTGAACGCCGAAGCGAACGCGCTCATGGTAGAGTTCATTGCTGAGCAAAAACGCCTCGAAGCCGAACTCACTGACCTGCGCGAAACAAATGCCGCTCTGCGCGAGTTGTTGCGCGAGGTAGCGCCACAGCGCGAGCTTAAACGAAAGCCATGAAAACCGCCCTCGAATGGTATCGCGAACTGTACCAGCGTAGTGGTGGCGCTACCGAAGCAGACATTGCCGCTATCCAGGCGGACGCGCTGGACGGCTTGCGCGACAGGTTCGCCTGCGCGGCGCTAACGGGATTGCTCGCGGGCGACACCCTACACGAACCACTCTGCGGGCCTCTCGCTGAATCTGCTTATAATCTCGCTGACGCCATGATGGTTCGGCGCGCACAACAAACAACCGCTTCTTTAGAAGAAGCAAAGCAAACCGTACCGCATGAATAAGGAACCGCTTATCAACGACAATGGCCTGCGCGGGTTCTCGTGGTGGATGGCGATAATGAACGTCGGATACTTCTGGACGCACGGTGATACCGATCCGTACGGCAGTCTATGGTGCTTCGTCATGACGATACTTTTGATCTGGCTTCTGCACATTGACATAGAGCGGAAACAAGCACCAACAACAACCGGCGCACCCGCGCCTACACCAGAGCCATGACCGAGCACGAACAGCGCGTGGCGATTGCGGAGTGGATGGGCTATGTCGTGTCGCACGGCGGTAATGTTGAAGGCAAGTACGTCGCGCAAGGTTCCACGGTCATGCCAATGCCCGACTACACCCGCGACCTGAACGCGATGCACGAGGTGCTCGCACGGCTAGAATCCAACGGCTCTTGGCGCAAGTGGATTTGGTGGCTTGAGCATCGGATGAATTTGGGCCATATCGAAGACGGTTGCCGAGAGCGCGATACGACAACGGAGATGCTGTTGATTAACGCCACCGCCGCCCAAAGATGCGAAGCCCTGCTGCGCACGCTGGGCTTGTGGCGCGACGAGCCATCAGAGCCATGACCTTCACCTGGTTCGCCATATTCACGTCGTGGGCGGTGCTCGCCGCCGTTGACCTCGCTTTGGCCGTGGCGTTCGCGCCGCATCCCGTGACGTGGCTGTTTACCGCGATTGCTTCACTTTGCGGCGTGTTCGCTGGCCGCGCCTTGCACAAGGCCAACGTCGAACGCCGCTTCCGCCACGTCGAAGATGTCGCCAAACGGGAATTGCTGCTGATGGAGAAGTGCGCCGAACACGCTAATCGGCTCGGTTGGGAGTGGCACCGCGACCAACTCGGTGCGGCGTGCGAGGAAATGCGCCGTATCGTGGGGGACTGACTACTTCGCTGTAGCGGCAGCGATGGAAGCAATGAGGCGTAAGATCTCCACAAAATTTGTGCTCGACGCGCTCTCGCTCAAGCCCGCCAAGGAAGTCGATTGTGATTTGTCCGTTGTGGTGGCCCGCAGCTTGGTCAAGTTGCTCTGAGCATCAAAGAGGGTCAGAACGTAAATGTGGGTGGTGCGCTTGGTGCCGTCCTGAGCCATCTCGACTTGCTCTGAGTGAAATCGAGCGCACCCGCCTGTGACGAGCGCCAGCAACAGGATTGGGATGATCTTTTTCATGGCTACATCGCCGGCCTGAGCACGACGTTGGAATAATCCGATACGAGACCATTCTTCGTCGCCCTTATGCGATAGGCGTAGTCGTTCTTCCGCCGTAGGTTGGTCCGTACATAGGTCGCCGTGCCCGCCGACACCGTGACAATGCGCTTGAAGGCGTCCTGCTCCTTGCGTTCCTCAACCTCGGTCCTCGCCTGCGAGTCGCCGTTGGTCCAGAACAAGTCCACGCGCGTGCTCGTCACTGGAACAATTCTCAAGTTGCTTGGAGGCAACGGAGGCTGTGTCGGTGGCGGCACGTTCGTCACCACGTTGAACGGCGTTGTTGGCCCGTCGTTATAGACGCCGCCGACCTGCACGGCTAAGTGCACCTGCCACGTCCCGAACGGCGCGTCGGCCCGCACGACCCACGATGCTGTCAGCGTCACGATTTGGCCTGGATTCACGGCCTGCGACGGTATGCCCGGACTCCAATCGTCGAACGGCCCGCTTTGGTTTGACGCGCCCGGTTGCCGCGCCGTCAGCCAGCCTTGGTTGACCTGCACCGTCGCCGTTGTGCCGTTGGTGAAGCGCGCCGTGCCCGTTATTGTTGCACCCCGCACGAGGTTGGTCGCCGTCAGGATTGGCGTCGATATGCCGATGACTCCCGTTGGCGGTGGCACTACCGTTGGTGCGTTCGTCAGCGTGTTGCTCTGGCCGCTCTCGTTGCCGTTGGCCCCCACGCCCGTCACGAAGAACCTTGTTTGGACGCTCGTGTCCACACCAGCGACCTGTACCGTCGGCGTTGGGGTCGCTTGAACAGTCGTAGTAAGGTTGAAAGAGCCTGAGCCTATCGCCATGTACAGGCGATAACTCACCGCCGCTGGGTTGTTGGCCGTTACCTGCGAGGGGTCCCATGCCAATGTTAACGTCACGATGTCGGCTACGCAGTTTCCGGGGAGCCACATGCAGGCGCATAAAAAAGCCGTGACGCATAGCGAACGTCGTGTTGATGGCCCAAGTGCCCGCTTCACCGCCGTCCATCGTGAAGAAGCGCGTGAGCCTGCGACCGACCACGGCAATGTAGAGTGTGTCTTCATTTGTGGGTGCGTAGAGATAAGCGCCGGGGCAGAGCACATTGTCAATGGCGCAATGCCAAGAGCACTACCAAAATGAACAGAGCCACCGCGAGGATGCAAACACCATCGGTAATCCAGCGGGCGAGTCGTTGGCGCGGGGTCATGGTAATCCACCCCATCAGTCTCCTGAGATGCCCGCCTTCGAGCCTTGGCTTTGCTGAAGTTTGACCGCCTGATCCAGCACCTCGCGAATCGCCACGCCGAAGCCGCCTAGCAAAGCGCCGTCAACCCACGTCACATGCGCCATGCCGACCGCGTTCAAAGCGAACCCCAAGGCGATGCCGACGAATGGTGCCAGCGATGGGAGCAGCAATTTCGGCACTTTCGGTACGCCCCATTTTACGAGGGAAATTGCCAATGGTGTGACGACAGCAATGGCATACTTCCAAAGCTCGGTTTGGCTGGTGTGCAGCGGGTCGGGCACAACTGGCGGGATGTTGGTTTGAGCAAGGATGGCTGCGATAATAATGTTCATGCTGGCATGGTGTGCTCCGCTTCGGGTGCCGTCAACGCTCAATCCCCAAAACCCGCCACAGGGACACTGTGACGGGCATGTTTGGTACTGAGGTTAGTTAGACCGGAGGTGTCGGCGGGGTCAGGGCATCGAGTGCCTCAACCTTGGTGGCGATGGTTTCCGCACGGGCCTGCAACTGGTCCAGGAGCGCTTGGTCTTCCGGCGTCACTTGGCCCTGCGTCCCTTGCAATTTGACGATTAGGTCGTTTAACGCCTGAACGTCGCCTTGCAGGCCGGTTACAGCGCTGTCAATGCGGTCGTTAAATGCGTTTGCTTTCGCTGCGTAGTCAGAGATAGCTGACATTTGTATTTCTCTTTCGTTGTGCCCACTCGGGCGGTTTATGGTGTCTTGGCGTCCAGAGCTTCGAGCTTCTTCGCGATCATCTCTGACCGCTTCAGCAGCCCAGTGAGCAACCGCTGGTCCGCCTCCGAGATGCGGCCCGCAAGTGCTACAAGCAACTCGTGGTGCCGTTCGTTGTTCCGGCGCTCAGTGTCGCTTAACACATTGCGGATTTCGACGAGCAATCTTGCGATTCCATCATCTTGTCCGTGGTCGTGATCCTTAGCCATAGCACAACATACCAGTCGCGGTGCGCTGAGGCAATGGGGGATTCACCCCGCTTGCAGCGTCAATGCTTAAACAGCTGTATGACGATTCCAACGACCACCGACATGATCGTCACCATGAGCCCGGTGAGTGCCAGCATCGTGCGGAAGTCGCTCCTGGCCTCGGCTTTGGTCAGATACAACTTGTCCTTGTCGCTCATTGCGGCGCGCCACTCGTTTGCGTTAATGCGCCATGCGGTGTTGATGGCTTCCGCCTTCTCGACTGCGCGCTCCGCTGATGCCAAGGCGGTTTCCACCGCTTCCTTTTGCGCTTTCGCACCCTGTTCATACCGTTTGTCGCGCTCGTCGATAAGGGTGCGGATATGCTCGTGGAGCTTGTCAACCGACCAGCCTGCAATTTCCCTATTTTCCATCGCCCAATTTACCCCGCCTGCTCCTTGCCTGCCAATTCTTATTGCCGCGGCAGCACCGTCGCCTCGAACTCCACGACAGCATCGTTTACGCTCGGCGAGTTGAACCAGAACCGGATGTACTTGCTCATGTAGCTGGCCAGCGCGGTGTCGCCCGGCGCGATGGAGTGCCACACGTTGGGCAGCACCACGACCCACTGGCCGTTGGTCAATGCCGCCCAGTTGTACGTGCCACCCTGCGAATCGGTAGCCGAGCGCAGCGAGCCGACCGTCGTGAGCCGGAACCTGCCTGCTGGATAGACGCCTTCGGGCGGTGTCAAGTCGCGGAAGCCCGCGCCATGCAGCAGCGTCACGTTGGTGCTGAGCGCCACCGCAGGCCCGTACGTCACGCCGCCCAGCGTCACCGTGCCGTTCAACGTCGGGAACTTCTGATAGCCGAAGTCGAACCATGACGTGAGGCTCGTGCCGGGGAACGTCAGCCCACCGTAGAACGCGACGGGGTCGTAGCTGTAATAGCTGTGCGCCGAGCCACCCGTCGTCACCGCCCGCAGGCTTGTGTCCGTCACCCGCGGCCAATGCGTCGCATGGAAGTTCAAGAGGGTCGGCGAGCTTGGATAGTTCCTCGCGCTCGTGAACTCCACGTCCACGGTCAGGCCGTTGACCGCTATGTTGTCGCTGCCGACCTCGGTGTTGAACGCCGTCGTGTCAGTGCCGCCGATATTGATGTTCGTGTAGGTCAGCCGGTCCCCGCCCCAAGCCGTGAGCGCGAACGCCTCGCTCACGAGCGAGTTGTTTATCTTCGACCGACCTGCGCCGCAGAAGTGCGCCCCGTCCACGAGCGTGTCGAAGCTGCGCCATAGATGGATGGTGTTGCCGTGCGGATTGGTGATTCTCGCGTTCCGCAGCGTGAAGCCCTGCACCGCCACCGCCGAGATGTCCCACATCGCATTCGGGCTGTGCGCGGCGTCCACGAGGGCGTTCTGGAGCGTCACGTCGTTCAGCGTGATATCATGCACCATGCC
>Ga0207658_10000236_pt1 | contig 58435 bp, 57 predicted proteins | sample KBSS33metaG_FD_184322 | JGI IMG/M metagenome (GOLD analysis project Ga0207658, IMG submission 184322) | Switchgrass rhizosphere microbial communities from Kellogg Biological Station, Michigan, USA - KBS S3-3 metaG (SPAdes) (version 2) | ecosystem: Host-associated > Plants > Roots > Rhizosphere...
GCGCAAGTTGCGAATAGCTTCAAGATCGTCGTGCTCACCGCAACGTTCGATCTTGAAGCTATTCGCAACTTGCGCGACAACTGGTTCGTGTTCCGCGATCGGCGGCCGGACCTTTACGGGCCGCTACTATCGCTCACCGGGCAGTGACGCGCGCTGCCGCTACCAGGGGTACTCGCGTCCATCATAGTTGAAGAACTTGCCGGACTGCGCCGCTCCCGCCTTCTCGAACACCTTGCGCATGGCCGTCACGCTTTCCGCCGGCGTGAGTTTGGCCTGCGGTCCGCCCATGCGGGTTTTCACCCACCCCGGGTTGATCACAATACTGGTAATGCCGCGCGTCGCCAGATCGATGGCCAGGCTGCGCATCACCATGTTCAATGCGGCCTTCGAGGTCCGGTAGGCGATATAGGCGCCGGAGGTATTGTCCTGCAAAGAACCCATGCCGCTGGTGATGGAGGCGATGAGCTTGCGCTCGCTGCGGGCGACATTTTCGATGAAGGCTTCAGTGACGCGCGCGGGTCCCAGGGTATTGACGTCGAGCACTTTCATCCAGGCCTCGTAGTCCATGTTGCCGAGGCGCTGCCTGGCTCCGCCATAGACCCCCGCACAGTTGATGAGAACGTCGACGGGCAAGTCGCCGACCTGGGTGGCGGCGCCGCGGATCGTGCTCTCGTCGATCACATCCAGCATGAGTATCTGTACTGTCTTGGAGTGCTCTTGGGCGAGCTTCTGCAATTCTTCCGCCGCGGCCAGATTGCGCGTCGCGGCAAACACCCGCCAGCCGTCCGCGGCGTATTGCCGCACGAATTCGAGGCCAATGCCACGGTTGGCCCCGGTGATCAAAACTGTCGACATTGAGAGTTCTCCAGTCATTTCGAGTGGCTCAGCAGCCAGTCATGGCCTGCCTTGAGCTCTTTGACGAACCGATTGTACTCGCTGCGTTTCTGCGCTTCGCCGGGAATGCGCAGCAGGGATGAGGGATGAACAGTCACCATCACGTGCATATGCTCATTGAGAGGCTTGGGTGGGCCTCGAGTCGCGGCGATGGTCACCGTATGCCCCAACACACCTCTGGCCGCGGTGGCGCCCAAGGCAATCACTAGCTTCGGCCGCGCCAGCCGGAGCTCTTGGGACAGCCACCAGTTGCAGGCCTTGATCTCGGCGGTGTTGGGTTTCTGGGGCAGTCGGTGCTTGCCGCGCAGCTCGTACTTGAAATGCTTGACGGCATTAGTGACGTAGGCATCCTTGCGGTCGATGCCGGCCTCGCCGAGCGCCCGGTCGAGAAGCGCACCGGCTGGGCCGGCGAAGGGATGCCCGACGGTGTCTTCGACATTGCCCGGTGCCTCACCGATCAGCATCAGCTTCGCGTGGGTGGGACCTTCACCCGGCACGCCCTGAGTGGCCATGCGCCACAGGGGGCAGCGGCGGCATTCATTGACCGCCGGCCGCAGGTCCTCAAGGGAGTGGAGTGTAGGGGACCCCGAATCGTTCATTTCCTCTGACCGATGCAACCGCGCTGGCATACGCCGGTGTTAACTAATGGTGCAGGCTCAAGTTCCGGCATACGGCTGAGGTAGAATCCAAGGTTTAAACGCTTCCAAGGGGAGGAGGGTTCATGGTTAAAAAAATCGCCATCGTGATTTTGGTGCTGGTCGTCGCCCTGCTGGGCTACGCCGCCACGCGGCCGAACACCTTCCATGTCATCCGCTGGACGGCCATCAAGGTCCCGAGGGAGACAGTGTTTCCGCTGATCAACGACTTTCACCAGTGGGCCCTATGGTCGCCGTGGGAAAAGCTCGATCCGAACATGAAAAGGACCTACAGCGGTCCGGCCAGCGGCGTGGGGGCCGTGTACGAGTGGTCCGGCAACAGCGCGGTCGGAGCGGGGCGGATGGAGATCATCGAGTCGCAGGCGCCTTCCAAGATCAAAATCAAGCTGGACTTTCTCAAGCCGATGGAAGGCCACAATACCGCCGAGTTCACCCTGTACTTCAAGGACAATGTCACCAAGACGAGCTGGGAGATGTACGGGCCGGTGTCTTATTTCTGCAAGGTGGTCACCGTTTTCATCAGCATGGACAAGATGATCGGCGCGGATTTCGAGAAGGGGCTGGCTAATCTCAAGGCTGTAGCCGAGAAATAGCTGCTTTACTGGCGTTTCAAGGCCCGCACGCGAATCGCTAGAAAGCGCGCCTCAAAGTCTTCCTTGGCTTTCAGTTGAGTGGCAGTGTAGCGGCCATTTCGCTGCGTCACGAGAGCATATTCGTTAAGGAGCAATTTGGAGCGCTCGGCCTTATGGGTCCTAAGGAAAGGCGTTACTCGCTCCAGCAGGGAGAGCGCCTGTCGGCCGACGATGACGTAGGTGAAGCTTGGAGAATGGTGCGGCGACGTGCAGGCCTTGTTGGTGATTTTGCCTGCTCCAACTGCCGATCTGATGTGCTCGAGCAAGGGCCTTTCGTTATTGCTGATGCTGACAACCGGTCGACGGTTTTCCCTGGAATGGATGCGCGTCAGGCCGATTGTTCCTTCGCCATCGATGATGCCGGCGAGATACCCCACATCGATATCGGACAGTTCGTTGATTGATCTCATGAGCGTTATCCCAATGCAACTCGAAGATTCCCGGCCGAGCGGCCGGGAACCCCAGAGTTGGTGGAGGCGGGGGGACAGTCGTTCCGCAGCTTTCGTTGCGGCCTGGACTATGCCTTCATCCTGGCTCGCCTGAGGCAAGTCAGGATGCGGAGCGTGTTATCCGGCTCGTTGCTTCAGCCGGATCCTAGTGCCCACTCAGTGACCGCAAGGTCACACAGCGAGTCTATGAGTCTCTACAGGGCAGGCCTGAAGTTGGCCTTCTTCCTACCCCTCGGCGTTGCCATGCGGCTCATCGCCGCGAAGGTTTCACCGATGTGAGCTCCGTTATCAGCCTGCTCTTTCGAGCCGGCGCGACCCTTGATCGAACCCCCGTCCGCAAGCGCTAGACATCAAGATCTACGTACGTAGCCCATTTATTGGTTCTTACGCAGCGCTACCCAAGGGGCAGGAAAAACGCCACGCCAGCGAAAGAAACTCTTAACGCTGCGGCCTGTCGCACACCGCAGCGCGATCCTGTGAACGCGTCCCCCGATTCCGTCGCACAGGCACGCGCGGGTCGGAGGTCAACCGCGATTAGGCGGCGAGAGCGTAGTTGTCGTTGGCAACTAAAGTTTGCAGCGTGATTAACGAGGGCACCGCACCTCGGTACGCCCTTGAAGGTTCGCAACCCACGTCGAAACCGGTCGCCCCCAAAGGTCGGTACAAGCATACCGCAAATCGAGCAGACCCGCTCAGCCGCGCCTCAAGACCCGTGCCTTGTCCCGCTGCCAGTCGCGGTCTTTTTCCACGGCGCGCTTGTCATGCTGCTTCTTGCCCTTGGCGAGGCCGATTTCAAGCTTGGCACGGCCGTTCTTCCAGTAAAGCTCGAGCGGCACCATCGTGTAGCCCTTGCGCTCGGTGGCGCCGATCAGGTGCTGCAGCTGGTTGCGATGCAGGAGGAGCTTGCGGGTGCGGGCCGGTTCGGGCGTGACGTGGGTGGAGGCGGTGGGCAGGGGGGAGATATGCGCCCCGGTGAGAAAGGCCTCGCCCGCGCGCAGGAACACATGGCCATCGGTGAGCTGCGCGCGTCCCGCCCGCAGTGCCTTCACCTCCCAACCCTGCAGGGCCATGCCGGCCTCGTAGCGGTCCTCGATGAAGTAATCGAAGCGCGCCTTGCGATTCTCGGCGATCAGGCGGTTGGCAGGTTCGACTTTAGCCATGCGGCATTCTAAGGGACAATGTAAGGCATGCGAGAGGTCAAGCGTTCCGCGCTGGTGGCGCAGCCGGCGAGCGCCATGTTCGCGCTCATCAACGATATCGAGAGTTACCCACAGTTCGTACCGGGCGTTACCCATGCGCGCGTGGAATCGCGTGGCGATCGCGAGATCGTCGCCACGCTGGGCGTGAAGCGCGGCGCCATGAAGGCCGAGTTCACCACTCGCAACATTCTCGAACCCGATAGCCGCATCGTCATGAAGCGGGTGCGTGGGCCGTTCCGCGAGCTCGAGGGAGTGTGGCAGCTCACTCCCATCGGGGCGCAGGGCTGCAAAGTCGAGCTCACCCTGCGCTTTGCATTCTCCAATCCGCTTTCCGCGCTGGTCTTCGATTCCCTGTTCGAGGCCACCGCGACCTCGCTGGTAGACGCCTTCGTGGTGCGCGCCCGCGTCCTCCCGCTGTGAGTCCGCAGGGCCGAAAGCGCTGCCAGGTGGCCTATGCTACCCGCGATCGGCAGTTCCACTGGGAGGTCAGGCTTTCGGCGCAGGCCACGGTCAGTGAGGCGCTGGCCGCGGCGCGTGCCCTGGCTGCCAATGAGGAGATTCCCTGGGATGACGCGCCCGTCGGTATCTTCGGCGAGCGGTGCGCGCGTACCACCATTCCCGCCGACGGAGACCGTATCGAGCTATATCGTCCGTTACCTGACGACCCGCGCGAGCGGCGCCGCCGGCGCGTGCGCCAGTCACGACGCTCCGGAGGCGGCCCAGCTCAGGCTTGAGGTGGGGGCTCCGGAGGCGGTGGCGCGCCAGGCTGATTCGTGCCCGGATTTTCCGGCTCGGTCGAGGCCGGCTCGTCAATCGGTCTTCCGTTCTTGTCTGTCTTGGGCACCGGTTGCAGCGGGTCCGGCAGGGGAATGCTGCCGGAGTCGGGCATGCTCACGCGGTCGAGGCGGGTCACTTTGTCTTCCTGGAAGTACACCACGAGGTGGCGTTGCTCGGACTTTTTCAGGCGCCCCTTCTTCAGGTAGTAAACGTAGTCCCAGCGTTCGTTGTCGAAGGCGTCGGGCACCATGGGCGTGCCCAGCAGGTAGCGTACCTGGCTGCGGGTCATGCCGGTCTGTACCTGCTCGATCTTCTTGTTCTCGAGGTAGTTGCCCTGCTGGATGTTCATCCGATAGACGCAGCCGCAGAGCAGCGCGGAGAAGGCCAAGGCAAGGAATTGTGGGCGCATAGTGAAGGCTTGGAGGATAATGGGGCGCATCATACCGGAGTTATTTCACGTGGAAGGCAAGGATCTACGCAAGGCGGGCCTGAAGGTGACGCTGCCGCGCCTGAAGATTCTCGAGCTGCTGGAAAGCAGCGCGACCCGCCACCTCTCGGCCGAAGAGATCCACCGGCGGCTGGTGGACTCGAACGAGGATATCGGTCTTGCGACCGTGTATCGGGTGCTCACGCAGTTCGAGGCGGCGGGCCTCGTGAGCCGGCACCACTTCGAGGACGGCATGGCCGTGTTCGAGATCAACCATGGGACGCACCACGACCATATCGTGTGCTTGGAGTGCGGGCGGGTGGAGGAGTTCATGGATGCCGGCATCGAGGAGCGCCAGACCGCAGTGGCGCAGCGCCTGGGATTTGTGATCCGGGACCATTCGATGATCCTGTACGGCAAGTGCCAGCGTGCGCCCTGTCCCTATCGTAAGAAAGTCACCTGACTCGGCTGCGTGCCTTGGGCGCGGCATCGGACTTTCTCAGCATCTCGCGCGCATGCTCGCGTGCCTTCGCTGTGACCTCGATGCCGCCCAGCATGCGGGCGAGCTCCTCCACGCGATCGTCGGCAGAGAGCGCCGTGAGCGTGGTGCGGGTGGTGCGCCCGTCGGTGAGCTTGCTGACCCGCAGATGGTTGTGGCCCTGGGAGGCCACCTGCGGCAGGTGGGTGACGCACAGCACCTCGCCGCGCTCGCCGAGCGCGCGCAGCTCCCGGCCGACGATCTCCGCCACTGCGCCGCCTATTCCTGCGTCCACCTCATCGAAGACCATGCAGCGGCTCTCACGCGAGGCGCAGGACACCTGCACGGCAAGCGACAGTCGCGAAAGCTCGCCGCCCGAGGCTACTTTCGCCAGAGGCTTGAGCGGCTGGCCGGGGTTGGCCGTGACGCGGAACTCGATTTGATCGATGCCGTGTGAGGCAGGCTCGGTCGAGGCGAGCGGAGTGAGCTCGACCTGGAAGCGTCCGCCCGTCATCCCTAGGGTCTGCATTCGGCTGGTGATGTCCTTGGCCAGCGCGCGCCCCGCCGTGGCCCGGCGCGCGGACAGCTGCTGGGCGAGAACCCGGTAGCTCTCGAGCGCGGCAGCCTGGTCCTTGCGCAGAGTGCCGAGGTCCGCCTCGGCGCGCTCTACCTCGGTCAGCTCCGCAGTCAGCTGCGCCGCGCGCTGAGGGATCTCAGCGGGCGGCACGCGATGCTTGCGCGCCAGCTCCTCGATGGCGGCGAGGCGCCTCTCGACCTCGTCGTGACGCGCGGTATCGATGTCCAGTGTCTCAAGATAGTGCTGCAGCTCGCGCGCCGCTTCGCGAATCTGGATGACGGCGCCATCGATCAGCGGCAGGACGGCGCCGAGCTTGATGTCGACCGCGGAGAGGTTGCGCAAGGCCGCAAGCGCGCGGCTGGCGCTCGAGTGCGCGCTCGCCTCCTCGCTCTCATAGAGCTGGAAGAGAGCGCTTTGCGCCGCCTCGGCCAGCCGTCCGCGATTGGCGAGGCGCGCGCGCTCGGCGGTGAGCTCGGGCACCTCACCCTCCTTGAGCGTCAGAGCGCTAAGCTCGCGCACCTGGTAGCGCAGCAGCTCGAGCCGCGCGTCACGATCGCGCGCCTTGCCTTCGAGCTCGAGCGTGCGATTGAGGAGCTCGTTCCACACCCGGTGCGCGATCGACACCTGGCCGGCGAGTGGTTCGAGCCTGCCGTACCCATCGAGCAGCTCGCGCTGCGCGGCGGGCCGCGTCAGCGACTGGAATTCATGCTGGCCGTGGATGTCGATGAGAATGTTGCCGATCTCGCGCAACTGCTGCACGGCCACCGACTGGCCGTTGAGATAGGCGCGGGAGCGGCCGTCCTTCGTGATGACACGCCGCACTGACAGCTCACTGTCGCTCTCGATGGACTGCTCCTCGAGCCAGCGTTTGAGCTCGCGCGGACCTTTGAGCACATCGAAGGTCGCGGCGACCTCGGCCCGTTCGGCGCCGGCGCGCACTACCTCAGCGCCCGCCCGTCCGCCCGCCAGAAGCTGCAGCGCATCCACCACGATGGACTTGCCGGCGCCGGTCTCGCCGGTGAGCACGGTGAGGCCGGGGCGGAATTCGAGCTCGACGGCGTCGATGATGGCAAAATCGCGAATCTGCAGGTGCATCAGCATGCGCTTACCTTGAGTGATCGATATGCCCGCGGCCCCAGTGCAGCTTGGAGCGTAGCAAACTGAAATAGTCGTGCCCGGGCGGATGCAGCAGCGTGATGCGCTCGGCTGCGCGGGTGATCTCGACGCGATCCTGCGGTGTCACCTCCCCAAGCACCGCGCCGTCGCAGACCACCTGGGCGCGGGTGTCCTCCCGCTCGAGCAGCCGGATCCCGATGGTGGAGCGCGCCGACACCACGATGGGCCGGTCCGACAGCGTGTGGGGACAGATGGGGGCGAGCACCAGCACGTCGAGATGGGGCTCGACGATCGGGCCGCCACAGGAGAGAGCGTAGGCGGTCGAGCCGGTGGCGCTGGCCACCACCACGCCGTCGCCGGCATGCGTGTTGACATAGTGTCCGTTCACCCGCGTCTCGAAGTCCAGCATGCGTCCGGTAGCCATCTTCTGCAGCACGACATCGTTGAGGGCGAGCGTCTGCACATGAGCGCCGCTGCCGCTGTAAAGCCGTGCCTGCAGCAGCGGGCGCACATCGCGCTCGAGCCGCCCCTCGAGCGCCGCATCCAGGCAGGCGAGCATGTCCTGCGGCATGACCTCGGTTAGAAAGCCGAGCCGGCCGCGGTTGATGCCGAGCAGCGGCACGTCATTGCGCGCCACGAGGCGGGCAGCATAGAGCAGCGTGCCGTCGCCGCCCACTGCGATCACCAGGTCCGCCCGCTCGCCGATGCGGTCCTGTGGCACCCGCGTGACGCCGGTGGCGTTCGCGGGAAGCTGGGCATCCTCGCTCACCAGCACCTCCATGCCGCGGGCGAGCAGGGGGGGGAGCAGGGCTGCGAACGATTCCGCGACGCGCGGATCGGAGAACCGGCCGATGAGCGCGCAGGTGCGAACCGGAAAAGGCATGGGAAATCTTTCCTGGGTACCCGGTGAGGCGTAATTCTTCTAGCATAATGCTTCCATGACCCCAGGCCCGCAACAGGATGACCTTCCCGGCGAACGCGCCCAGCAGCTGCTGCGGGTGCTCATCGAGAGCTATATCCGCGAGGGGCAGCCGGTCGGCTCCCGGGTCCTCTCGCGCGAGTCGGGCCTGAATCTCTCCTCGGCCACCATCCGTAACGTCATGGCCGACCTCGAGGGGATGGGCTTCGTCGCCTCGCCGCACACCTCGGCGGGTCGGGTGCCCACCGACAAAGGCTATCGGTTTTTTGTCGATACGCTGCTGCAGATCCAGCCTCTCGACAGCGCCGCCGTCAGCGAGATCCGCCGTCCCTTCGACAACCCGCCGGACAGCTCCAAGGCCCTGGCGGCGGCCGCCTCGCAGCTTCTCTCGAGCGTGACGCGCCTCGCCGGCATCGTCACCCTGCCTCGCTCCGAGCAGGCCTCCATCACGCACATCGAGTTCATCAGCCTGTCGGAGAACCGCGTGCTGGTGGTGCTGGTGCTCGACAATCGCGAAGTGGAGAACCGTGTCATCCAGCTCGAGCGGCACTTCTCGGCGGAGGAGCTGCGGCGGGCGGCGAGCTATCTGAACGAGCAATGCTGCGGCCGCACCCTGCCGCAGGTGCGCCAGGAGATTTTGCGCCAGCTGAAGGAGGCGCAGGAGCGCATGAGCCGCATGATGATGGATGCCATATCGATGGCGAGCCAGGTCTTCGCGGGCACCGAGGGGGAGCGTCTCGAATATGTGATCGCCGGCGAGACCAACCTGATGGGGGTGGCAGAGCTCTCGAGCGTCGAGCGCCTGCGCCGCCTCTTCGAGGCCTTCAGTGAGAAGCGCGACTTCCTGCACCTGCTCGACCACAGCCTACGGGCCGAGGGGGTGCAGATTTTCATCGGGCATGAGTCGGGCTACCAGGTGCTGGATGAGTGCAGCGTGATCACGGCGCCCTATACCAGCGGCGACTCGGTCGTGGGGGTACTGGGAGTCATCGGCCCCACGCGCATGGCTTACGAGCGGGTGATCCCCATCGTGGACATGACCGCAAAATTGCTCGGCGCCGCCTTGAACTCGCGCCGCTGAGCCCCATTCAGTGTTTTTTAGGGAGAGCATCGTTAAATGACCCGCGAGTCCGAACCCACGGCCGTATTGCCGGAAACCGCCGCTCAGCTGGTGGAGCTCGAGCGCTTGCAGAGGGCACTGGCGGAGGCCGAGGAGCGCGCCAAAAATCACTGGGACCAGTATCTGCGCGCCGTGGCCGACCTCGAGAACGTCCGTAAGCGCGTGCAGCGCGATATCGATGCCGCTGCCCGCTCGGGTCTTGAGCGGCTGGCGCTTGAGCTGCTGCCGGTGAAGGACAGCCTGGCCCTGGCGGTGGAGAATGCCTCCCGGGCGGATGCGGCCAGCCTGGCGGCCGGTCAGGAGGCCACCCTCAAGCTTCTGGACAAGGCTTTTGAGAAGCTCGAGATTCAGGAGCTCGATCCCCAGGGCGAGCCCTTCGATCCGGGACGGCACGAGGCCGTGATGGCGCAGGAATCGGCGACCGCGGAGCCTGATTCGGTGCTCAAGGTTTTACAGAAGGGCTACGAGGTGAACGGTCGGCTGCTGCGTCCGGCGCGCGTTATCGTGGCCAAGGCTTGAATCAGTCCCGAACGCACCTACTTAAGGGCACACAGGCTGCAAACAGTTCATACGTTGGAGTAGTTCCATGGCAAAGGTAATCGGCATCGATCTCGGCACCACGAATTCCTGCGTGGCGATCATGGAGGGCGGCAAGCCCCGCGTCATCGAGAACAGCGAGGGCGATCGCACCACCCCGTCGATCGTCGCCTTCACCAAGGACAATGAGGTCATCGTCGGCCAGCCGGCCAAGCGCCAGGCGGTCACCAACCCGCAGAACACCCTGTTCGCCGTCAAGCGCCTCATCGGCCGCAAGTACGAGGACGAGGTGGTGCAGCGCGACATCAAGATGGTCCCCTACAAGATCGCCAAGGCCGACAACGGCGATGCCTGGGTCGAGGTGCAGGGCAAGAAGATGGCCCCGCCTGAAGTGTCCGCGCGCGTGCTCATGAAGATGAAGAAGACTGCCGAGGATTATCTCGGCGAGTCCGTGACCGAAGCGGTGATCACCGTGCCGGCCTATTTCAACGACTCGCAGCGCCAAGCCACCAAGGATGCCGGCCGTATCGCCGGCCTCGAGGTCAAGCGCATCATCAACGAGCCCACCGCCGCGGCATTGGCCTATGGCCTCGACAAGCAGGGCGGCGACCGTAAGATCGCGGTGTACGATCTGGGCGGCGGCACCTTCGACATCTCCATCATCGAGATCGCCGAAGTGGACGGCGAGCGCCAGTTCGAGGTGCTCTCCACCAACGGCGACACCTTCCTCGGCGGCGAGGACTTCGATTTGCGCATCGTCAACTTCCTGGCCGATGAGTTCCAGAAGGAGTCCGGCGTCGATGTGCGTAAGGACCCGCTGGCCATGCAGCGCCTGAAGGAGGCGGCGGAGAAAGCCAAAATCGAGCTCTCTTCGACCCAGCAGACCGACGTCAACCTGCCCTACATCACCGCGGATGCCTCGGGTCCCAAGCATCTCAATATCCGCCTGACGCGCGCCAAGCTCGAATCTCTGGTGGAGGAGCTGGTGAGGAAGACCGTGGAGCCCTGCCGCATTGCCTTGAAGGATGCCGGTCTCAAAGCCTCGGACGTCGCCGAGGTGATCCTGGTCGGCGGCCAGACCCGTATGCCGCTGGTGCAGAAGTACGTCAAGGACTTCTTCGGCAAGGAGCCGCGCAAGGACGTGAACCCCGATGAGGCAGTGGCCGTGGGCGCCGCGATTCAGGGCGGTGTGCTCTCGGGTGAGGTGAAGGATGTGCTGCTGCTCGACGTTACCCCGCTGTCGCTGGGCATCGAGACCCTGGGTGGCGTGATGACCAAGCTCATCGAGAAGAACACCACGATCCCGACCAAGGCGTCGCAGACGTTCTCGACGGCGGATGACGGCCAGACGGCCGTGACCATTCACGTGCTGCAGGGCGAGCGCGACCGCGCCGCGGACAACAAGTCGCTGGGGAAATTCGATCTCACCGATATCCCGCCCGCGCCGCGCGGCATGCCGCAGGTGGAGGTGTCCTTCGACATCGATGCCAATGGCATCCTCAACGTGTCGGCGAAGGACAAGGCCACCGGCAAGGAGCAGAAGATCGTCATCAAGGCCTCGAGTGGCTTGAATGAGGATGAAATCAAACGCATGGTGCGCGATGCCGAGGCGCACGCCGAGGAGGACAAGCGCTTCCGCGAGCTGGTAGATACTCGCAACAAGGCCGATGGCCTGCTGCACGCCGTCGAGAAATCCCTCAAGGACCTGGGCGACAAGGTGGACGGCGCCGAGCGAGCCCGCATCGAGTCGGCGATCTCGGACCTGCGCACGGCGCTAAAGGGCGACGACAAGAATGCCATCGACCGCAAGAGCGAGGCGCTGGCACAAGCCTCCGCCAATCTGGCGCAGAGCGCCGCGGCGGCCGGCGGCGGCGCGGGTCCCGGCCCGGAGGCGCAAGCGGGCGGGGCGAAGGCCGACGATGTGGTCGATGCGGAGTTCGAAGAAGTCAAAGACAAGGACCGCAAAGCCTCTTAAGATGCGCGGCGCGCACGAGTTGCCGGGCTCGCGGAGCGCGGAGGCCCCGTAAGCCGTCGACCATCCCTCTGGCGCGCCGGTAAGATATGAGCAAACGTGATTACTACGAAATTTTAGGCGTCGCAAGGAACGCGACCGAGGGGGAGATCAAAAAGGCCTATCGCCGTCTGGCGATGAAGTATCACCCCGATCGCAATCCCAGCGACCACGATGCCGAAGAGAAATTCAAGGAGGCCAAGGAGGCTTGCGAGGTCCTGAGCGACGCGGGGAAGCGTGCCGCTTACGATCAGTTCGGACACGCCGGCGTGGAGGCCGCCTCGCGCCAGGGCGGTTTCAACCCCGGCGATCATTTCAACGATCTGTTCGGCAATGTGTTCAGCGACATTTTCGGCGCCCGCCGCGGCGGGCGCAGCCAGGTGTTCCGCGGCGCCGACCTGGCCTATGAACTCGAGCTCGATCTGGATCAGGCGGTGTTTGGCCACAGTGTCGAGATCGAGGTGCCGCGCCTGGCGGAATGCGAGACCTGTGAGGGCAGTGGCGCAGCCGGTGGCAGCAACCCCTCCGTGTGCGAGACCTGCGGCGGGGCGGGTCAGGTGCGCGTATCGCAGGGTTTCTTCCAGCTGCAACAGGCCTGCCCACGCTGCCGCGGCGCCGGCACCGTCATCAAGAATCCCTGTGACACTTGCTTAGGGCAGGGACGGGTGCGTCGCCGCAAGACCCTCTCGGTCAAAGTGCCGGCCGGCGTCGACAACGGCGACCGCATCCGGTTGCCGGGCGAGGGCGAGGCCGGCCGCAATGGTGGGCCTGCTGGCGACCTTTATGTCGAGATCCAGGTGCGCGAGCACGCCATCTTCCAGCGCGACGGCGAGCATTTGAGTTGCGAGGTGCCGCTGAGCTTTGCGACCGCCGCATTGGGCGGCAGCGTGGAAGTCCCCACGCTCGAGGGGGATGTCACCCTCAAGATCCCCGCGGAGACCCAGTCGGGCCGAGTGTTCCGCCTGAATGGCAAAGGTGTGAAGCCGGTGCGCGGCGGCGCGCGCGGCGACCTCTTTTGCCGTATCGCGATCGAGACCCCGGTCAAGCTTTCTGCGGAACAGCGTGCGATGATCCGCCAGCTGGAGGAATCCTTGAAGCGCGACACGCAGCGCCACGCCCCGCGTGAGAAAGGGTTCCTCGAGGGCGTAAAACGTTTCTTTTCGAGGGCGCATTGACATGATTCGGGCCGCGGTGATCGGCGCTACGGGGCGCATGGGACAGGCATTGATCCGCGCCGGACGCGAGACCAATGCCATCCGCATCGTGGCGGCGGTAGCCTCCGAGGGCAGCCGCTTTCTTGGCCATGATGCCGGCAAGCTTGCCGACCAGACCACGCTCGGGGCCACGGTGACCGCCGATCTGCGCGCCGCGCTCGCCTCCTGCGACGTGGCCATTGATTTTTCCAAGCCGGATGCGACGGCCGCTAATCTCGCCGCCTGCCGTACCGTGAGTAAGCCACTGCTCATCGGCACCACGGGATTTCCCGCGGAGCTCACCTCGGAATTCGTCAAGGCGGGGCGCGATATCCCCCTGCTGATTGCGCCCAACACCAGCATGGGCGTGAGTCTGCTCATCGAGCTGGTGCGAGCCTGCGCGCGGGCGCTGCCCTCGGAGTTCGATATCGAGATCCTGGAATCCCATCACCGCGGCAAGAAGGACGCCCCGTCGGGCACCGCCCTGGCGCTCGGCCGCACGGCCGCGCGGGCACGCGGCCATGAGCTCACCGAGGTGACGGTGACCAGCCGGGCGGATGGCACGCCGCGGGTGGAAGGCGATATCGGCTTCTCGGTGATCCGCGGCGGGGATGTGATTGGCGAGCACACGGTGCTCTTCATGGCGCCGGGGGAGCAGATCGCGCTCACGCACCGGGCCACGGACCGGGCAATCTTTGCCCGGGGGGCGCTGCGGGCTGCGGCCTGGCTGGCGGTCCAGCCTGTGGGGCTGTATGGCATGCAGGACGTTGCCGGTTATAAAACATAGGCTTATGAGGTTTTCTGCAGCGGCGATGCAGCTCCGGACTTTAAGAAAAAATACCCAAACGCCGTGGACACTGCCGCCCCCCACCCGTAAAATTTCGACCGAATCCGAAAGGGTTTAGTCCAATGCAAGGCGGGAGGAAGTTCCAAAAGAACTCCTCCCGCTTTGTATATCCAGGGCAGTAATTTTTAACCGGCGCGCTTCGCGCGCTAGAAGTTTCGCCGGAGGCGATGAGAAGTGACTTCCAGTGCAGTGCTGGCGCTTGCGGACGGCACGGTCTTCCGCGGCCAATCGATCGGAGCCAAAGGCAACACCACCGGCGAAGTCGTTTTCAATACTGCATTGACGGGCTATCAGGAGATTCTCACCGACCCCTCCTACGCCCGCCAGATCGTCACGCTCACCTATCCGCATATCGGCAACACGGGCGCAACGCCCGAAGACCTCGAATCCCAGCAGATCTTTGCCGCCGGTCTCATCGTCCGCGACGTGCCGCCGCGCGAGAGCAGCTGGCGCAGCGCCGAATCGCTGCATGAGTTCCTTACGCGCGGCAAGGTGGTGGCCATCGCCGGCATCGACACACGCAAGCTGACGCGCATCCTGCGCGAGAAGGGCGCGCAGTCCGGCTGCATCATGACCGGCGACAATGGCGATGCGGCTGCGGCGGTCAAGGCGGCGGGCAAGTTTCCCGGGCTGAAAAGCATGGATCTCGCGAAGGTGGTGTCCACCAAAAGGCTCTATCAATGGAATGACGGCAGTCTGTGGCAGGACGGCAAGCGCATGCCGATCCGCTCCACGCAGCGTCTGCACGTGGTGGCCTTCGACTTCGGCGTCAAACGCAATATCCTGCGCCTGTTTGCCGATCATGGCTGCCGTCTGACGGTGGTGCCGGCGCAAACCAGCGCCGAGGAGGTGCTGGCGCTGGCTCCCGATGGAGTGTTTCTGTCCAATGGACCGGGCGATCCCGAGCCCTGCGACTACGCGATCCGCGCCACTCGCGAGCTGGTGGCGGCGGATCTGCCGGTATTCGGTATCTGTCTCGGCCACCAGATCCTCGGACTTGCCAGTGGCGCCCGCACCGTGAAGATGAAATTCGGTCATCACGGCTCCAACCATCCGGTGCAGGACCTCGACAGCGGCCGCGTCTTCATCAGCAGCCAGAATCATGGCTTCGCCGTGGATGAGACCACGCTGCCGGCGAATGTGCGGCCCACCCACCGCTCGCTGTTCGATGGCACGCTGCAGGGGCTGACCTACAAGGACAAGCCGGCGTTCAGCTTCCAGGGCCATCCTGAGGCCAGCCCCGGCCCGCACGACCTGAAACCCTTATTCGACCGATTCAACCATCTGATGCTCCGCCGCCTGCAGCAGCAGCTGCGCGATGCCGAGCAGTCGCGCCGCACTTAACAATGCCCAAACGAACTGACCTCGAATCCATTCTGATCATCGGCGCCGGGCCCATTGTCATCGGCCAGGCCTGCGAGTTCGACTACTCCGGGGCCCAGGCCTGCAAGGCGCTGCGCGAGGAGGGCTACCGCGTCATCCTCGTCAATTCGAATCCGGCGACCATCATGACGGATCCGGAGATGGCCGATGCCATCTACATCGAGCCGGTCAACTGGCGCACGGTGACACGTATCATCGAGAAGGAGCGCCCGGATGCGCTACTGCCCACCATGGGCGGGCAGACCGCGCTCAATACGGCGCTCGATCTGGTGCGCGAGGGCGTGCTCGAGAAATACGGTGTGGAGCTGATCGCTGCCTCGCGCACGGCCATCGACATGGCCGAAGACCGCGAGCTCTTCCGCAATGCCATGCGCGAGATCGGCCTTGCGACACCGAAGTCGCGCATCGCGCGCACGCTCGATGAGGCGCTGGCGGCGGTGGGCGATGTGGGCTACCCGGTGGTGATCCGTCCCTCCTTCACCATGGGTGGCACGGGAGGCGGCATCGCCTACAATCGCGAGGAGTTCGAGGCCATCATCACAAGGGGCCTCGAGGCCTCGCCCACCAGCGAGGTGCTGCTCGAGGAGTCGGTGATCGGCTGGAAAGAGTTCGAGATGGAGGTGGTGCGCGACCACAAGGACAACTGCATCATCATCTGCTCCATCGAGAACTTCGATCCCATGGGCGTGCATACCGGCGATTCCATCACCGTGGCGCCGGCGCAGACACTCACGGACAAGGAATATCAGCGCATGCGCGATGCCTCGATCGCCGTGCTGCGCAAGATCGGCGTGGATACGGGCGGCTCGAATGTGCAGTTCGCGGTGAATCCGACGGATGGACGGCTGCTGGTCATCGAGATGAACCCGCGCGTGTCGCGTTCCTCGGCGCTGGCCTCCAAGGCCACCGGCTTCCCCATCGCCAAGGTCGCCGCGAAGCTCGCGGTGGGCTACACCCTCGATGAGCTCAAGAATGACATCACGGGCGGGGCCACGCCAGCCTCGTTCGAGCCGTCGATCGACTATGTGGTGACGAAAATTCCGCGTTTCACCTTCGAGAAATTCCCGGCGGCCAATGACCGACTCACCACGCAGATGAAATCCGTGGGTGAGGTCATGGCCATCGGGCGCACTTTTCAGGAGTCGCTGCAAAAGGCGCTGCGCGGTCTTGAGACCGGCCTCGACGGCCTCGATGAGATCCTGACGCTGCCGCTAACCGATGAGGCGGCCAACAGTCTCGCCTACGAGCTGCGGGCTCCCGGCGCGAACCGACTGCTCTATGTGGCCGATGCGTTCCGGGCGGGATGGACGCTGGAGCGTATCTACGAGCTTTCGCACATCGACCCCTGGTTCCTCGCGCAGATTCAGGACCTGCTACAGGAAGAGGGCCGGGTGCGCGAGGAGGGCCCCTCTGCACTGAATGCGGAGCGCCTGCGCGAGCTCAAGCGCAAGGGCTTTTCCGATCGCCGCCTGGGGCATCTGGTCGGGGTCGCGGAGAAGGTCGTGCGGGCGCGCCGACGCGAGCTCGGCGTGTATCCGGTATACAAGCGTGTCGACACCTGCGCGGCGGAGTTCGCCACCGCCACCGCCTATCTCTACTCGACCTACGAGGAGGAGTGCGAGGCGCAACCCACCTCCGCCAAAAAGATCATGATCCTCGGCGGCGGGCCGAACCGCATCGGCCAGGGGATCGAGTTCGACTATTGCTGCGTGCACGCGGCGCTCGCGCTACGCGAGGATGGCTACGAGACCATCATGGTCAATTGCAACCCTGAGACCGTCTCGACCGATTACGACACCTCCGACCGCCTTTATTTCGAGCCGCTGACGCTCGAGGACGTGCTCGAGATCCTCGCCAAGGAGAAGCCGCAGGGGGTGATCGTGCAGTTCGGCGGCCAGACGCCGCTCAAGCTGTCGCGGGCGCTCGAGGACGCCGGCGCGCCCATCATCGGCACCACTCCCGAATCCATCGACGTGGCCGAGGACCGCGAGCGCTTCCAGCAGCTGGTGCGCACTCTCAAGCTAAAACAGCCGGCGAACGCCACGGCGCGCACCGAGGAGCAGGCGGTAACGCTTGCCAAGGAAGTCGGCTTTCCGTTGGTGGTGCGCCCCTCCTATGTTCTGGGCGGCCGCGCGATGGAAGTGGTCTTTACGGAGGAAGACCTGCGCAACTACATGAACGTCGCGGTGAAGGTCTCCAACGACAGTCCGGTGCTGCTCGACCGCTTCCTCGATGTGGCCATCGAGGTGGACGTGGATGCCGTCTGCGACGGCGAGGATGTGCTGATCGGCGGCATCATGGAGCACGTGGAGCAGGCCGGCGTGCACTCGGGCGATTCGGGCTGCTCGCTGCCGCCCAACAGCTTGAGCCTGCAGACCCAGGCGGAGCTGCGCGAGCAGACGCGCAAGCTTGCGAAAGCGCTGAACGTCATCGGGCTCATGAACATCCAGTTCGCCATCCAGAACGGCGTGATCTACATTCTCGAGGTGAACCCGCGTGCCTCGCGCACCGTGCCATTCGTGTCCAAGGCCACGGGGTTGCCGCTCGCCAAAATCGCCGCGCGGGTGATGGTGGGACGCAAGCTCAAGGATCTTGGGGTTCTTAACGAGCGCGCGTTGCCGTTCTTCGCGGTGAAGGAAGCGGTATTCCCCTTCAACAAATTCCCCGATTCGGATCCCATTCTGGGTCCTGAGATGAAGTCCACGGGCGAGGTCATGGGCACCGGACGCACCTTTGGCGAGGCCTATGCGAAGGCGCAGGCCGCCTCGGGCGTGATCCTGCCGCGCCGCGGCGTGTGCCTGATCAGCGTCCGCGACCGCGACAAGGCGGGCGCCGTCGGGCTGGCACGCAATCTGCTGCAGCGCGGCTTTGAGATCGTGGCCACCGATGGGACGGCGAAGGTGCTGCAGGAGGCGGGGCTGGAATGCCGTCGCGCGAACAAGGTGCGCGAGGGCCGCCCGCACATCGTCGACATGATCAAGAACGATGAGATCGACCTGATCGTGAACACCACCGAGGGCAAACAGGCGACCCGCGAGTCCAACTCCATCCGCCGCGAGGCGGTGCACAAGCGGGTCACGTACTACACCACGCTCGCCGCGGCGCTCGCGACGTGCGAGGCGCTCGATCATCTGGATGAGGTCGAGGTCAACCGATTGCAGGACTTGCACCGCGAGGCGTTGAGCACATGAAAAGAACTCCCATGACCCTGCGGGGCGCCGAGGCGCTGCGTGCCGAGCTGCGCAAGCTCAAATCAGAGGATCGTCCGAATGTCATCAAGGCCATCGCCGAGGCGCGGGGTCACGGGGACCTGTCGGAGAACGCCGAGTATCATGCGGCCCGCGAGAGCCAAGGCTTCATTGAAGGGCGGATCGGCGAGATCGAGTCGAAGCTCTCGAACGCGGAGATCATCGACCCGAGCCAGCTCGGCGCCACCTCCAAGGTGGTGTTCGGTGCCCATGTGGAGCTTGAGGATCAGGACGGAGCCCAGCGCCACACCTACCAGATCGTGGGGGAGGATGAGGCGGACATCCGTGCAGGGCGTATATCGGTCACTTCGCCGATTGCGCGTGCCGTCATTGGCAAGGAGGAGGGCGATCTGGTGGATGTGGAGGCGCCGGGGGGCACGCGGTCCTATGAGATTGTGGCGGTGCGCTACGGGTGACGCGCCGCTGGCCGCGGAATGACCCGCTCCAAGCGGCGAGTAGGCCGCATTGGCGCTGGATATGGCCTAAAAGGCCTTGAAGCCCGAGGGCGCCGCCCTGATCAAGGTGTCCCAGGGCCCGGGTTCCAGGAGTTTGTGGCGGCAGCGCGACGTAAGTTCGCCAAGGTGAAGCTGTGCCAGTCTGCCGCCTCCCGCGCCCGCAGCCCTGAGCTATATCTGCTGGCGTGCCAGTATTCAATGGTGTAGGTTCGGGCAGACAACCGACTCTACGAGACACGAGGTCGACCGCTTTGAACGATTTGACGAAAAATATCCTCCTCTGGGTGGTGATTGTCGTGGTGCTCCTGGCGGTGTTCAGCCGCTACATGCCGGCGGTGGGACAGCCGGCCGAGGTCGAGTATTCCCGCTTCCTGAGCGATGTGAAAGGAAACCGGGTGGACTCGGTGGTGCTGCAAGGGGACATGATCTACGGCAAGCGCAAGGACTCGACGCCGTTCAAGGCCTATAACCCCGAGACCAACTATACGGCGCTCATCGGCGAGCTCGAGAAATCCGGTGTCACCTTCAAGGGGGAGCCGCCCAAGCAGCCCAATTTCCTCGCGCAGCTGCTGCTGCAGCTCGCCCCGGCGTTGCTCCTGATCCTGGTATTCGTCTACATGCTGCGGCAGATGCAGGGGGCCGCGGGCGGCCGTGGCGCCATGTCCTTCGGCAAGAGCCGGGCGCGGCTTTTGGGCGAGGACCAGGTCAATATCACCTTCGCGGACGTGGCCGGCGTCGATGAGGCCAAGCAGGAGGTGGGCGAGATCGTCGACTTCCTCAAAGATCCGGGCAAGTTCCAGAAGCTCGGCGGCAAGATTCCCAAGGGCGTGCTCATGGTGGGCTCACCCGGCACCGGCAAGACGCTGCTGGCGCGGGCCATCGCCGGCGAGGCCAAGGTGCCTTTCTTCACCATCTCTGGCTCCGACTTCGTCGAGATGTTCGTGGGCGTCGGCGCCTCGCGCGTGCGCGACATGTTCGAGCAGGCGAAGAAGCACGCCCCCTGCATCATCTTTATCGACGAGATCGACGCCGTCGGCCGCCATCGCGGCGCGGGCTTAGGGGGCGGCCACGACGAGCGCGAGCAGACGCTCAACCAGCTGCTGGTGGAGATGGATGGCTTCGAGGGCAACGAGGGAATCATCGTCATCGCCGCCACCAATCGCCCTGACGTGCTGGATCCGGCGCTGCTACGGCCGGGCCGTTTCGATCGCCAGGTGGTGGTGCCGCTACCGGATGTGCGCGGACGCGAGCAAATTCTGCGTGTGCATATGCGCCGCGTACCCTTGGGCGAGGATGTCAAACCCGCGCTGATTGCCCGCGGCACGCCGGGGTTCTCCGGCGCAGACCTGGCCAATCTGGTCAATGAGGCGGCGCTCTTCGCCGCGCGCGCCAACCATCGTACCGTGTCCATGGAGGAGTTCGAGCGTGCCAAGGACAAGATCATGATGGGCGCCGAACGGCGTTCCATGGTGATGACCGAGGACGAGAAGCGCATGACGGCCTATCACGAGGCCGGCCACGCCATCGTCGGTATGACGGTGCCGGAGCACGACCCGGTATACAAGGTCACCATCATTCCGCGCGGCCGCGCGCTCGGTGTCACGCAGTTCCTGCCCGAGCAGGATCGCTACAGCCTTTCCAAGCGCCGCATCGAAAGCTCCATCGCCACATTGTTCGGCGGACGCGTGGCCGAGGAGCTGATCTACGGCGCGGAATCGGTGACCACCGGCGCGTCGAACGATATCGAGCGGGCCACGGATCTGGCGCGTAACATGGTCACCAAGTGGGGGCTGTCGGACAAGCTGGGACCGCTCACTTACTCGGAAGATGCCGGTGAGGTATTCCTGGGCAGAAGCGTGACCCAGCATAAGCAGGTCTCGGACGGCACCGCCCATGCCATCGATGAGGAGGTGCGCCGCGTGGTCGACGTCAACTTCAAGCGTGCCAAGGAGATCCTGCACAAGGCGCGCGACAAGCTGGACCTGATGGCCGAGGCCCTCATCAAGTACGAGACTATCGATGAAGGACAGCTCAAGGACATCATGGCGGGACGCACCCCGAAACCCCCGGCGGACTGGGATGACACATTGCCCAACAGGCCTGGCAAGGGCGCGGCCGAGGAAAAGAAGGGCGTCACGATCGGACCCCCTGCCGGCCAGCATTGAAGCTCGACTGCGCCGGCAGGACGCTCGATCTCAGCCGCCCTGTGGTGATGGGGGTGGTGAATGTCACCCCGGACTCCTTCTCCGATGGCGGCAGATTTCTTTCCCGCGACGCGGCCGTTGCGCATGCGCTGCGCCTGGCAGGTGAGGGCGCTGCCATCCTCGATATCGGGGGCGAGTCCACTCGGCCGGGCGCCGCGCCCGTCAGTGTCGAGGAGGAGCTGCATCGCGTTATTCCAGTCATCGAAGCATTGAGCGGCAGAACTGCCGCGGTGCTCTCGGTGGATACCAGCAAGCCCGAAGTCATGCGGGCCGCTGCGGTGGCGGGAGTGGGATTGATCAACGATGTGCGGGCGCTGCGCGAGCCCGGGGCGCTCGAGGCCGCCACAGCCACCTCCTGCGCCGTCTGCCTGATGCATATGCAGGGCGAGCCGCGCACCATGCAGATCGCGCCCCGCTATGATGACGTCGTGAACGAGGTCAAGGCCTTCCTGGCCGAGCGCGTGCACAGTTGTGTCGCGGCCGGGATTGCCGCCGGGCGCATCGCGATCGATCCCGGCTTTGGGTTCGGCAAGACCGTGGCGCACAATCTCGAGCTGCTGCGACGGCTGCCGGAGTTGACTTCCGGTTCGCCACCGCTGCTTGTAGGACTGTCGCGCAAATCGATGCTGAAAAGCCTTCTCGGGCGCGAGCCCGCGGACCGGCTGCATGGTAGTGTCGCGCTTGCGGTCCTGGCGGTGCTCGGCGGTGCGCGCATCGTGCGCGCTCACGATGTGGCCGCGACGGTGGACGCGATCGCAACGGTGATGGCGGTACGGGAGAGGGTTGAATGACGAGTCGGCGGTTCTTCGGCACCGATGGGGTGCGCGGCCATGTCGGGCAGCACCCGATGACGGTGGATTTCGCGCTCAATCTGGCGAGCGCCGCGGCGCGAGTACTGGCACCCGAGGGCGGCACCGTGCTCATCGGCAAGGACACGCGGCTGTCGGGCTACATGTTCGAGGCGGCGCTGGAGGCGGGCTTCGTGGCGGCGGGCGTGAACGTCATGCTGATCGGTCCGCTGCCGACGCCCGGCATCGCCTACATGACGCGCAAGTTCAATTGCCACTTCGGCGTGGTGATCAGCGCCTCGCACAATCTCTACGATGACAACGGCATCAAATTCTTCGACGGCACGGGCGCGAAGCTCTCCGATGAGCTGGAAGAGCGCATCGAGGCGCAGCTCGCCGAAGGAGCGGTGACGCGCGATTCCCGCAACCTGGGGCGCGCCACGCGCGTCGACCGCTCGCGCACCCACTACCAGGAGTTCTGCGCCTCGACGATGCCTTCGGGCCTGGACCTGTCGGGCCTCAAGATCGTCATCGACTGCGCCAACGGCGCCGGCTACAAGGTCGGCCCGCGCATTCTGGCCGACCTCGGCGCCGAGATCGTGCCCATCGGCTGCTCGCCCAACGGCCGCAATATCAACGATGGCTGCGGCTCCACCGCGCCCGAATTGCTGCAGCTCACCGTGCCCGGGGTGCGCGCCCATGTCGGGGTGGCCCTCGATGGCGACGGCGACCGGCTGGTGATGGTGGATCACCTGGGCCGCATCGTCGACGGGGACCAGCTGCTCTACGTTATTGCGCGCGCCCGCAAGCAGGCCGGCGCGTTGCACGGCCCGGTGGTGGGCACGGTGATGAGCAATCTGGGGCTGGAGGTGGCGCTGCGTGCCGCGGGCGTCGAGTTTTACCGGGCGCAGGTGGGCGACCGCTACGTGCTCTCCCTGCTGCGCGAGAAGGGTGGGGTGCTGGGCGGGGAGACCTCCGGACATATTCTGTGTCTGGACAAGACCACCACTGGCGATGCGCTGGTGAGCGCTCTTCAGGTGCTGGCCGTGATGCAGCAAAGCGGCCGTTCGCTGGCGGAGCTGGCCGCCGGAATGCAGAAATTCCCGCAAGTGCTGCTCAATGTGAAAGTGGCGCAGCGCTTCGATCCCACGGCCGTGCCCGCGGTGCAGGAAGCTGTGGCACGCATCGAGGGGCGCATGGGCGGGGAGGGCCGGGTAGTGCTACGGGCTTCGGGTACTGAGCCCGTCATCCGGGTGATGGTCGAGGGACGGGATGAGCGGGCGACGCGGGCCGCGGCGACGGAGCTGGCGGAGGTCGTGAGTTCAGCGGCCGTATAAGTAAGGGGGTGCCCATCTCGTCACCTGTTTGCGCCTCAGCCCCTGCGCCGCTATCATCCGCGCCCCTTTTAACGGCCGGAACCCATGCGCCGTCCCATCGTTGCCGGAAACTGGAAAATGCACGGCTCGCGGGCCGAGAACCAGCAGCTGGTTGAGGCCATCCAGGCCCGGTATCCGGCCCGCTCGCCCGCCGCCTGCATCGTCTGCCCGCCGCTCATCTACGTGCAGGAAGTGGGGTGGCTGCTGCGGGACTCGCCCATCGAGCTCGGCGCCCAGAACGTCTCCCCGGACACCCACGGCGCCTTCACCGGCGAGGTCGCCGCCGCCATGCTCAAGGACGTGGGCTGCAAGTACGTCATCGTCGGCCACTCCGAGCGGCGGATGCTGTATCGCGAGACTGATCAGCTGGTGGCGCGTAAATTCGCCGCGGCGCAGTCGAAGGGCCTGGTTCCCATTCTCTGCGTCGGCGAGCAGCTCGCCGAGCGGGAGGCGGACCACACCGAGGCGGTGATCGCCCGGCAGCTGGACGCAGTGCTCGAACTCTGCGGGGTAACCTCCTTTGCCGCGGCCGTGGTCGCCTACGAGCCGGTCTGGGCTATCGGCACCGGCCGCAACGCCACCCCGGAGCAGGCGCAGGCCGTGCATGCCTTTATTCGCGGCCGGATCGGGGCAGCCGATGCTAGAATAGCGGCGGAAACACGGATCCTCTATGGCGGCAGCGTCAAGGCCGGCAATGCGGCGGACCTCTTCGCCATGCCGGATGTGGATGGCGGCCTGATCGGCGGCGCCTCGCTCAAGGCCGAAGAGTTCGTGGCGATCCTGGCGGCGGCTAAGACTCACTAAACGGGCTGCGCCCGGGACTTTTTGGAATTTTATGCTTCATATGGTACTGACGGTTATTCAGGTGTTCTCATCGGTGGCGATCATCGCCCTGGTGCTGCTTCAGCGCGGCAAGGGGGCGGAGGCTGGCGCCGGTTTCGGCGCGGGCACCTCGGGAACCGTGTTCGGTGCGCGCGGCGCGACCACGGCCCTGTCCCGCGCCACGGCCATCTTCGCCGCGGTATTCATGATGAACAGCCTGGCGCTGGCCTATACCGGCACGCACACCAAGGCCGTGCAGCCGAAGTCGATTCTGGATGAGGCGGTGGAGAAGTCGCCGCCGGTGACCACTCAGCCCGCCCCGCCACTGCCGCAGCAGACTCCAGCGCCGGCGGCACCCGGGGCACCCGCACCGAAGTAATTGTTCTCGACGCCGACGTGGTGGAATTGGTAGACACACCAGCTTGAGGGGCTGGCGCCGCAAGGTGTGGGAGTTCGAATCTCCCCGTCGGCACCATTCATTTTTGAATTCATGTTGTTACAATGCGTCGCCCGTCGCAGGGACGGGCGTCGATGTGCACCACGCATGCTGGCCAATTACCTGCCTGTTCTAATTTTTCTGTGCGTTTCCGCGCTGTTGGCGGTCGTGCTGCTGGGCTTGGGCTCGGCGCTGGGCCGTCTGTCCACCCGCCATCGTAACGATCCCGAGAAGATCTCACCCTATGAGTGCGGCTTCGACCCCTTCGAGGACACCCGCCGCCGCTTCGACGTGCGCTACTACCTGGTCGCTATCGTCTTCATCGTGTTCGATCTCGAGATCGCCTTCCTCTTCCCCTGGGGCGTCATGTTCTCGAAATTGCCGCCGTTCGCCTGGGGCTCAATGGGCATTTTCCTCGCGATCCTAGTGGTCGGGTTCATTTACGACTGGAAAAAAGGGGCACTGGATTGGGACTAGCCGCGGAAATCGAGACCCCTGAAGGCGCCGTCGCGGGCTTCGCGCAGCGCGGATTCCTGACCACCCAGATGGACACGCTCATGAACTGGGCGCGCACCGGGTCGCTGTGGCCGATGACTTTCGGCCTGGCCTGCTGCGCCGTCGAGATGATGCACGCCGGCGCCTCGCGTTACGACCTCGATCGCTTCGGTGTGGTGTTCCGTCCGAGCCCGCGGCAGTCCGACGTGATGATCGTGGCTGGCACACTGGTCAACAAGATGGCCCCGGCCCTGCGCAAGGTGTACGACCAGATGGCCGAGCCGCGCTGGGTGATCTCCATGGGCTCCTGCGCCAACGGCGGTGGCTATTACCACTATTCCTACGCGGTGGTGCGCGGTTGCGACCGCATCGTGCCCGTGGATGTCTATGTGCCCGGGTGCCCGCCGACGGCGGAAGCGCTGGTGTACGGCATTCTGCAGCTGCAGAAGAAGATCGCGCGCACGAGCACAGTTGCAAGGTGACACGTTTGGCGCAGCCCATGACAAGCCACATCGACGCATTGGCGGAGAAGGTCGACGCGCACCTCGGCGGGCGTGTACGGCGCATTCCTTCGCTGGCGGCGGAGCTGGCCTACGAGGTGGATTCGGCTGCGCTGCTCGAAGTGTGCCGCACCCTGCGCGATACGCCGGAACTTAAATTCGAGCAGCTGATGGATGTGTCCGGCGTCGATTATCTCGACTACGGCCGCGACGAATGGTCGACACTCAAGGCGACCCGCACCGGTTTCAGCCGCGGCCGACCGGCGCGCCTGGCTGCGACCGCGGCCGAGGAGATCGTCGCGCCGCAGAGCATCGCCACCCAGCCGCATGCCGCGGTGCAGGCGGCCTTGCTCGAACAGGAAGCGGAGGTGGGCGATCCGACGCCCGATGTGCTTTCCGGCCGCCGTTTCGCGGTGGTCTACCAGCTGCTGTCGGTGACCCACAACGAGCGCCTGCGGCTGCGGGTCTTTTGCGAGGACGTCACCGAGCCTGCGGTGGAATCGCTGGTGGAGGTTTGGGCCAGCGCCAACTGGTTCGAGCGCGAGGCCTTCGATCTGTTCGGCATCGTGTTCAGCGGCCATCCGGACCTGCGCCGCATTCTCACGGACTATGGCTTCATCGGCCATCCCTTCCGCAAGGATTTCCCGCTGATCGGTAATGTCGAGGTGCGCTACGACGCCGACAAGAAGCGCGTGGTGTACGAGCCGGTGAGCATCGAGCCGCGAGTCCTCGTGCCCAAGGTGATCCGCAGCGACCACCGCTACGATCCCGCGCTCAAGGCGGAGATCCCGGCGAAATGACCGAGATCCGCAATTACACGATGAACTTCGGTCCGCAGCATCCGGCCGCGCACGGCGTGCTGCGCCTGGTGCTGGAGCTCGATGGCGAGGTGGTGCAGAAGGCCGACCCGCACATCGGCCTGCTGCACCGCGGCACCGAGAAGCTGGCCGAGTCCAAGCCTTTCAACCAGACCATCGGCTACATGGATCGGCTCGATTACGTCTCGATGATGTGCAACGAGCACGCCTACGTGCTCGCCATCGAGCGGCTGCTGGGCATCGTGCCCACCGAGCGCGCGCAGTACATCCGTGTGATGTTCGATGAGATCACGCGTATTCTGAACCATCTGATGTGGCTTGGCGCGCACGGCCTCGACATCGGCGCCATGTCGGTGTTCCTGTTCTGCTTCAAGGAACGCGAAGAGCTGATGGACGTGTACGAGGCGGTCTCGGGCACGCGCATGCATGCCACGTATTACCGCCCGGGCGGCGTGCATCGCGACCTGCCGGACTCCATGCCGAAGTACCAAACCTCGCGCTGGCGCTCGCAGAAGGACGTCGACCGGCTCAATGAGACGCGCACCGGCAGCATGTTGGATTTCATTGAGGCGTTCGCCAAACGCTTTCCGAAATCCATCGACGACTACGAGACTCTGCTCACCGACAACCGCATCTGGAAGCAGCGCACCGTCGACATCGGCATCGTGACGCCGGAGCGCGCCCTGCAGCTGGGGTTCTCCGGGCCGATGCTGCGCGGTTCCGGCATTGCCTGGGACCTACGCAAGACCCAGCCCTACGAGGTGTACGACCGCATGCAGTTCGACATTCCGGTGGGCGTCAAGGGCGATTGCTATGACCGCTACCTGGTGCGCGTCGAGGAGATGCGTCAGTCAGTGCGCATCATCCTGCAGTGCGTGGAATGGCTGCGCGCCAATCCGGGCCCGGTGATGGTGGACGACCGTAAGGTTCGCGCGCCGCGTCGCGAGGAGATGAAGGAGGATATGGAGGGCCTGATCCATCATTTCAAATTCTTCACCGAGGGCTACGAGGTGCCGGCCGGCGAGACCTATGCCGCCATCGAGGCACCCAAGGGCGAGTTCGGCGTGTATCTCATTTCCGACGGCGCCAACAAGCCTTACCGGGTCAAATGCCGCGCGCCGGGCTTCGCTCACCTCGCCGCGCTCGATGAGATGGTGCGCGGGCACATGCTCGCCGACGTGGTGGCGGTGATCGGCACCCAGGACATCGTTTTCGGGGAAGTGGACCGTTGAGCGTAGAAGATAAAACCACGCTGCTGAGCGAGGCGACGCGGCGCGAGATCGATCACTGGGTGGCGAAGTTCCCGCCGGGCAAGCAGCGCTCGGCGACCATCTCCTCGCTGCGCGCGGCGCAGGAGCAGAACGACGGCTTTCTGACCCCGGAGCTGATGGACGCGGTGGCGCAGTACCTCGACCTGCCGCCGGTGCAGGTGTATGAGGTCGCCGCGTTCTACTCCATGTTCGAGCTGCACCCCTGCGGCCGCCACCATGTGAGCATCTGCACCAATATCTCCTGCATGCTGAACGGCGCCGAGGCGCTGGTGGCGCATGCGGAACGAAAGCTCGGCATCAAGCTCGGCGAGAGCACCCCCGACCGGCGCGTGTTTCTCAAGCGCGAGGAGGAGTGTCTCGCCGCCTGCACCGGCGCGCCGATGATGATGGTGGATCATGTGTTCCACGAGCATCTGACCCCGGAAAAAGTCGACCAGATTTTGGATGAGCTCAAATGAGCGTTTTGGATCAGTATCGCGACAAGATGAATCTCGTGGTGTTCGAGCCGCTCAAGCTCGAGCGCTCCTGGGAACTTGCGACCTATCAGAAGATCGGCGGCTACGAGATGTGGAAGAAGATTCTCGCCGAGAAGCCAGAGCGCGGAGAGATCATCGAGACCGTGAAGGCCTCGGGCCTGCGCGGCCGCGGCGGGGCGGGCTTTCCCACCGGCACGAAGTGGAGCTTCATGCCGCGCAACTCCCCGGTGCAGAAGTACTTGGTGTGCAACTCCGATGAGAGCGAGCCCGGCACCTGCCACGACCGCGATATCCTGCGCTACAACCCGCATTCGCTGATCGAGGGTCTGGCCATCGGCGGCTATGCCACCAATACGACGGTGGCCTACAACTATATCCGCGGCGAGTTTCTCGGCGAGCCCGTGCCGCGCTTCGAGGCGGCCTTGAAAGAGGCCTACGAGGCGGGGCTGCTCGGCAAGAACATTCAGGGCACGGGCATCGATTTTGACATTCATGTGTTTATCGGCGCGGGCGCCTACATCTGCGGTGAAGAGACCGCCATGCTGAACTCGCTCGAAGGCCGCGCCGGCATGCCGCGCTTCAAGCCGCCGTTTCCGGCCAACTTCGGCCTGTATGGCGCGCCCACCACCATCAACAACACGCAGAGCTTCGCCTCGGTGCCGACCATTCTGCGCAAGGGGCCGCAGTGGTTCGCGGGTCTCGGGCCGGCGAACTCCGGTGGTACGGTGATCTTCTCCGTGTCGGGTCATGTGGCGAAGGCCGGCAATTTTGAAGTGCCGCTGGGGATTCCCTTCAAAGACCTGTTGGAGATGGCCGGCGGCATGCAAGGCGGCCGTAAGCTCAAAGCGGTGATTCCCGGCGGCTCCTCGGTGCCGGTGGTGCCGGGCGATACCATGATCAAGCTCAACATGGACTATGACTCGCTGCGTGCCGGCGGCTCGAGTCTGGGCTCGGCGGCCGTCATCGTCATGGATGAGACCACCTGCATGGTGCGGATGCTGGAGCGTATCTCGCGCTTTTACATGTCGGAGTCCTGCGGTCAGTGCACGCCCTGCCGTGAAGGCACGGGCTGGATGAACCGTCTGCTGAAGCGGGTGCTCGCAGGGCAGGCACGGCGCGAGGAGCTCAACCTGCTGCTGGATGTGGCCAATCGGATCGAAGGGCACACTATCTGCGCGCTCGGCGATGCGGCGGCGTGGCCGGTGCAAAGTTTCCTCAAACATTACCGGCACGAGTTCGAGTACATGGTCGATCATGGCGGCCGCAGCATCGTTGAAGCAGCGGGAGCGCAAGCGGCGTGACAGATGAATTCGTCAATGTCGAGGTCAACGGCGTACCCGTGAAGGCGCGCAAAGGCGAGATGATCATCCGTGTGACGGATGCGAGCAACGCCTATGTGCCGCGCTTCTGCTACCACGACAAGCTCACGGTGGCCGCCAATTGCCGCATGTGCCTGGTGGAGGTGGAGAAGGCGCCGAAGCCGCTGCCGGCCTGCGCCACTCCGGTCGCCGAGGGCATGAAGATTTTCACGCGCTCGCCGCGGGCCATCGGCGCGCAGCGCGCGACCATGGAATTCCTGCTCATCAACCATCCGCTCGACTGCCCGATCTGCGACCAGGGTGGGGAGTGCGAGCTGCAGGATCTGGCGGTGGGCTTCGGGCGCGATGTGTCGCGGTTCAGCGAGAGAAAGCGCGTGGTGCCGGATGAGAATCTCGGACCCCTGATCGCCACCGACATGACGCGCTGCATCCAGTGCTCGCGCTGCGTGCGTTTCACCCAGGAGATCGAGGGCTATCAGGAGCTCGGCATGATCGGCCGCGGCGAGCAGATGAAGGTGCGCACCGCCATCGAGCGCACCGTAGATCACGAGCTCTCGGGCAATGTCATCGATCTATGCCCGGTGGGTGCGCTGGTATCCAAGCCGTTCCGGTTTCGCGGCCGCGCCTGGGAGATGGCCTCCCATCCGCTCGTCTCGCCGCACGATGGCGTGGGCACCAACCTTTTCGGGCATGTGCTGCGCGGCCGGCTGATGCGCATCGTGCCGCGCGAGAACGAGGCCATCAACGAGACCTGGATCGCCGACCGCGACCGCTTCGGCTATGAGGGCATTTACAGCGCCGACCGGCTCGAAGCTCCGGAAATGCGCGAGCGTGGCAACTGGCTGGCGGTGGACTGGAGCAGGGCGCTCGAGGCAGCCGCGCAGGGCCTGAAGTCCCGGGCCGGAAGTCTCGGTGTGCTGGCCAGCAGCTCGGCGACGGTCGAGGAGCTATACCTGCTGAATCGTGTCACGCGTGGCCTCGGCTCGCAGAATATCGATCATCGCCTGAGACAGACGGATTTCCGCGACCAGGAAGCCGATCCGCCGTTCCGGGGTTTGGGCATGCCCATCGCCGAGGTCGAGCATCTGGAGTCGCTGCTGATGATCGGCGCCAATTTGCGCCGCGAGGTGCCCATCCTCGCGCACCGCGTCCGCAAGGCGGCTCTGAAGGGCACGAAGGTAGCCTCCCTGACGGCGGCATCCGTGGAATATCTGTTTCCGGTCGCCGAGAGCCTGATCTCGCCGCCGGCTCAATGGGTGGCCGATCTCGCCGCCCTGTTGGCCGCCGCGACCGAGGGCAACGCGCGGTCGCTGCCGGAGAATATCGCCGGCGCGGTGCGTGGCGCTCAGGTGAGTGATGCGCACCGCGCGATCCTCAGGGCATTGCAGTCCGGCGAGCGGCGCGCGATCTGGCTTGGGGCGCTGGCGCAGCGGCATCCAGCATTCGCGGACCTGCGAGTGCTGGCCGCGACACTGGCGCAGGTGACGGGCGCGAAGCTCGGTGCGCTGGCCGAAGGCGGCAACGCCGCGGGTGCCTATCTCGCTGGCGCAGTGCCGCATCGCGAGGCCGGCGCCAGGCCGGTGAGCCCGCCGGGCCTGTCCGCCGCCGAGATGTTGAAGACACCGCAGAAAGCCTATGTGCTGTTCGGCGGCGTCGAGCCCTGGCTCGATTCGTTGGATTCGGCGGCGCTGAAAAACCTTATGGCCGCGGAGCTGGTGGTGGCCATCACACCGTTTGCCAGTGATGAGCTGCGCAAGGTCGCGCATATTCTGCTACCCATCGGGACCTTCGCCGAGACCTCGGGCACTTATGTGAATCTCGAGGGGTTGTGGCAGAGCTTTGCTGGCGCGGCCACCCCATTCAAGGAGGCGCGGCCGGGCTGGAAGGTGCTGCGCGTGCTTGGCAATCTGCTCGATCTCAAAGGATTCGAGTATCAGTCCTCGGAAGAGGTGCGCGAGGAGCTGCGCGAGCTCTGTGCCACGGTGGCCGCCGTACCGTATTCGGGCAGCCATCGCGTGAACGGTGCGGCACCGTCCGCGCCGCTGGTGGATTTCAACATGTATCAGGGGGATGCGCTGGTGCGCCGTGCGCCGTCCCTGCAACGGACGCATGAGGGCCGCCAGCCCCCGGTGACCTACTCATGATGCAGTCGCTTACCGCATGGTGGACCGCGCTACCCGAGGCCACGCGCTCGGGCGCCGTCTCGACGGGGTGGATCCTGCTGGTCACGGTCTCTCTGATCATCTCGGTGGCGCTGCTCACCCTGTGGGAGCGCAAGGTGATCGGCTGGATGCAGCTGCGCCGCGGACCGAATCGCGTGCGGATTTTCGGCCTGCTGCCGGGCGTGGGGCAGCCCTTCGCCGACGTGGTCAAGCTGCTCATCAAGGAAGTCATCCTGCCGGCCAAGGCCAACAAGGTGCTGTTCATGCTGGCGCCGGCGATCGCGCTGATCCCGGCCTTCGCCACCTGGGCGGTCATCCCGCTGTCGCCCGATCTGACCATCGCCAATGTCGACGCGGGCCTGCTCTACGTGCTGGCGCTGACCTCCATGGGCGTGTACGGGGTGATCCTGGCCGGCTGGGCGTCGAACTCAAAATATGCTTTTCTGGGCGCCATGCGTTCCGCGGCGCAGATTGTCGCCTATGAGATCGCGATGGGGTTTGCGCTGGTGGGCGTGCTCATGGCCGCGGGCAGCCTGAATCTTGGCGCTATCGTGCGGGCTCAGGCCGGCAATGTGCTGCACTGGAATCTCTTGTGGCTCTTCCCGCTGTTCGTGGTCTATTTCATCTCCGCAATTGCTGAGACCAACCGCGCGCCCTTCGATGTGGCGGAAGGGGAGTCCGAGATCGTCGCCGGCTTTCATGTCGAGTACTCCGGCATTGCCTTCGCGCTGTTCTTCCTGGCCGAATACGCGAACATGATCCTGGTTTCGGCGCTAACCGCCGTGTTTTTCCTCGGGGGATGGCTGAGTCCCTTCGAAGGCGTTCTGCCGCCGACGCCCTTAATCGATATTACGGCGCCGAGCTTTGCCTGGCTCTTCCTCAAGATCTTCATCCTGCTATTCCTGTTCCTGTGGTTCCGCGCCACTTTCCCGCGCTACCGCTACGATCAGATCATGCGCCTCGGCTGGAAAGTGTTGATCCCCGTGACGCTGGTGTGGATCGCGGTCGAGGGCCTCATGGCCTTCGCGCATGTCGGACCCTGGAGTCGCTGAGATTATGGCCAACCCACTCAAGAAACTGCTGCTGCCGGAGCTGCTCAAGGGCCTCACGGTGACGGCGCGCACCTTCTTCCAGAAGAAGTACACGCTCAACTACCCTGAGGAGAAGACTCCGCAGTCGGTGCGCTTCCGCGGGCTGCATGCGCTACGCCGCTACGCCAACGGCGAGGAGCGCTGCATTGCCTGCAAGCTCTGCGAGGCGGTGTGCCCGGCGGTGTGCATCACCATCGATTCGGATGTGGCGGCCAACGGCACGCGGCGCACCACCCGCTACGACATTGACCTCTTCAAGTGCATCTACTGCGGCTTCTGCGAGGAGGCCTGTCCGGTGGACGCCATCGTGCTGACGCGCATCCACGAGTACCACATGGAGAACCGCGGCGAGAACATCATGAACAAGGACAAGCTGCTGGCGGTGGGCGAGCGCTATGAGGCCATGATCGCCGCGGACAAGGCGGCGGATGCGAAGTACCGGTAAGCCATGCTGATCAGCATCCTCTTTTACATGTTCGGCACCATTCTGGTCGCTTCCGCGCTCGGGGTGATCGTGTCGCGCAACCCGGTGTTCGCCGCGCTGTCGCTGGTGCTGTGCTTCGTGACCAGCGCGGCGATCTGGCTGCTGATCGAGGCGGAGTTCTTAGCCATCGTGCTGGTGCTGGTCTACGTGGGCGCGGTGATGGTGCTGTTCCTGTTCGTGGTCATGATGCTCGATATCAATATCGAGGAGCTGCGCAGCGGCTTCACCCGCCATGTGTGGCTGGGCTGGGCGACGGCCATCGTGCTGGCGGTGGAGATCGTCGGCGTGGTGACCACCCGCTCGCTGGGCGTCGACGCTACCTTCGGCGCGGCGCCGCTGCCGGCGAACTACAGCAATACCCAGGAGCTGGGCAGCGTGCTTTACACGAAGTACGCCTATCCCTTCGAGCTCGCGGCCATCCTGCTGCTGGTGGCCATTGTCGCTGCGATTACACTGACCATGCGGCATCGCCCCGGCCGAAGGGTGCAGGATGCCGACAAGCAGTTCGCGGTACGGCGCGAGGATCGCGTCCGCATCGTGAAAATGGAGGCGCAGAGGAAGCCATGATTACCCTTGGGTCTCTGCTCGCCCTCTCGGGCATCCTGTTCGCCATCGCGGTGGCGGGGATTTTCCTCAACCGCAAGAATGTCATCCTGCTCCTCATGTGTGTGGAGCTGCTGCTGCTCGCGGCCAATTTCAACTTCGTGGCGTTCTCGCGCTTCCTCGGCGACATCAACGGCCAGGTGTTCGTGTTCTTCGTGCTGACGGTGGCCGCGGCCGAGTCGGCCATTGGCCTTGCCATCCTGGTGGTACTGTTCCGCGAGCGCCGCAGCATCAATGTCGAAGACCTGAACACGCTCAAGGGCTAGGCGCGCATGAATCCGGACACACTGCTCGCCATTCCTCTCCTGCCGCTGATCGCGGCAGTGCTCGCGGGCCTCTTCGGCCGCAGCATCGGCCGCGTGGGCGCGCACACGGTCACTATCCTCGGGGTCGCCGTCTCCTGCGCGCTGTCGCTCCATGTGCTCAAGCAGATCGTCTGGGGCGGCGTCCCGGCGTTCAATGGGCCGGTCTACACCTGGCTCGTCAGCGACGGCGTTCACATTCAGGTGGGCTTTCTCATCGACCGCTTGAGCGCGCTGATGATGTCGGTGGTCACCTTCGTCTCGCTGTGCGTGCATGTCTACACCATCGGTTACATGCGCGACGATCCGGGCTACCAGCGCTTCTTCAGCTACATCTCCCTCTTCACCTTCTCGATGCTCATGCTGGTGATGTCGAACAACTTCATGCAGCTGTTCTTCGGCTGGGAGGCGGTGGGCGTGGTGTCCTACCTGCTGATCGGCTTCTGGTACACGCGCCCCAGCGCCACCTTCGCCGCCTTCAAGGCCTTCCTGGTCAACCGGGTCGGGGACTTCGGCTTCATACTGGGCATTGCCGGTGTGCTCTATTACACGAGCTCGCTCGACTACAGCACGGCTTTTGCGATGGCGCCGCAACTCGCCGGCCACACGCTGCAATTGACCACGCACACCAGTGTCGATGGGCTCACGCTTATCTGCATCTGCCTCTTCATCGGCGCCATGGGCAAGTCCGCGCAGGTGCCGCTGCATGTGTGGCTGCCGGACTCGATGGAAGGTCCGACGCCGATCTCGGCGCTGATCCACGCGGCCACCATGGTGACGGCGGGCATTTTCATGGTGGCGCGCATGTCGCCGCTCTTCGAGCATGCCGAGGGGGCGCTGGTGTTCGTTCTCGTGATCGGCGCGACCACGGCCTTCTTCATGGGCTTGCTGGGCGTGGTGAGCAACGATATCAAGCGTGTCATCGCCTATTCGACGCTGTCGCAGCTGGGCTATATGACGGTGGCGCTGGGCGTCTCAGCCTATGGCGCGGCGATCTTCCACCTGATGACGCATGCCTTCTTCAAGGCGCTGCTGTTCCTCGCGGCAGGCTCGGTGATCATCGCGATGCATCATGAGCAGGACATGCGCAAGATGGGCGGCTTGGGCAAATACATGCCCATCACGGCGGTGACTTCCTGGATCGGCGCGCTGGCGCTTATCGGCACGCCGTTCTTCTCGGGCTTTTATTCCAAGGATGCCATCATCGAGGCCGTGGGCGAGTCGCACCGCGTGGGCGCCACCTATGCCTATTGGTGCGTGCTGGGTGGAGTGTTCGTGACCGCGCTCTACACCTTTCGCATGATTTTCCTCACCTTTCACGGCGAGGAGCGTTTCCGCCATCCACCGGCGACATCCAGCGGTGATAAGACCGTCGGCCACGAGGAGGAGCAGGCGCACGATACACACGAAAGCCACGGACACGGCCATGAGCCCCATGAGAGCCCCTGGGTGGTGACGCTGCCTTTGATCGCGCTCGCCATCCCCTCGGCTTTGATTGGATTTTTCACCGTGGGGTCGGTGCTGTTCGGTGACTATTTTCGCGACGCCATTTTCGTGCTTGAACGCAACAATGTCGTCGGCGAGCTGGCGCGCGAGTTTCATGGGCCGGTGGCCTTCGCTCTGCACGGCTTCGTCTCGCCGCCCTTCTTGCTGGCGGCTGCGGGGGTGGCTACGGCCTGGGCTTGCTTCCTGTGGCGGCCGCAGCTCAGCCGTCGCGCATCGCGCCTCTTCGGGCCGCTCAAGACGCTGCTGGTCAATAAATTCTACTTCGACTGGTTCAATGAGAAGATTCTCGCTCCGTTCGTACGCGGGCTGTCCACCGTCTTGTGGCGCGGCGCGGACCAGGGGCTGATCGATGGCGCGCTGGTCAACGGTACCGCGGCCACGGTGGGTTGGGTGGGCAGCGTGATGCGTCTCGTACAGAACGGCTACCTGTATTCGTATGCCTTCTGGATGGTCATTGGTCTTGCGGTGCTGCTGGGCTGGGTGCTGATCCGGGTGGTTTGAGAAAGCTTAAGGGGAGTTCGTGCACGGTCTGTTGTCCATTCTGATCTGGCTGCCCATCGCCGCGGGCCTGTTCGTGCTGCTGCTCGGCGATCGTCGTATCGACTTGGCGCGCGGGGTGGCGCTGCTGGCCTCGCTCGTCACGCTGGTGCTGGCCGTTCAGCTGCTGAGAGGCTTCGAGAACGGCACGGCCGCCTTCCAGTTCGTCGAGAACCTGCCCTGGATCGCACGCTTCGCCGCCTATTACCACCTGGGCGTGGACGGGATCTCCCTGCCGCTGATAGTGCTCACAGCCTTCATGACCGTGCCCGTCATCATCGCCGCGTGGACGGTGGTCGAGCAGCGTCCGGCGCAGTACTTCGCAGCCTTCCTGATCATGGAAGGCCTGATGATCGGCGTGTTCTGCGCCATGGACGCGCTTCTTTTCTATTTCTTCTGGGAAGCCATGCTGATCCCGATGTTCCTCATCATCGGTATCTGGGGCGGGCCACGCCGGGTCTACGCGACCCTGAAATTCTTTCTCTACACTTTTTTGGGCTCGGTGTTCATGCTGGTCGCCCTGATCTACCTGTATGTGAAGGCGGGCGATTACTCCATCGCGAGCTTCCAGGAGTTGCCGCTGACGCTCATCGAGCAGCGCTGGATCTTTTTCGCCTTCCTGCTGGCCTTCGCGGTCAAGGTGCCCATGTGGCCGGTGCATACCTGGCTGCCGGATGCGCACGTCGAGGCGCCCACCGGCGGCTCGGTGATCCTGGCGGCCATCATGCTGAAGATGGGCGGGTACGGCTTCCTGCGCTTCAGTCTGCCCATCACACCCGATGCCAGCCGCGAGCTCAATATGCTGATGATCGCGCTGTCGCTGATTGCGGTGGTCTACATCGGCTTCGTCGCGCTCGCGCAGCGGGACATGAAGAAGCTGATCGCGTACTCCTCCATTGCGCACATGGGCTTTGTGACGCTGGGCGCCTTCATCGTCTATGAGATCCTGGCGCACACCGGGGCGTTGAAGGGCGCGGCCATGGGGCTCGATGGAGCCATGGTGCAGATGGTGTCGCATGGGCTGGTCTCGGGCGCGCTGTTTCTGTGCGTGGGGGTAATGTACGACCGGGTGCACAGTCGCGAGATCGCAGCGTATGGCGGCGTGGTCAATACCATGCCGAAGTTCGCGGCCTTCATGGTGCTCTTCGCCCTGGCCAACACCGGGCTGCCGGGCACCTCAGGCTTCGTCGGGGAGTTCCTGGTGATCCTGTCGAGCTTCAAGGCCAGCTTCTGGTATGCGCTGCTCGCGGGCTCGACGCTGGTCATGGGCGCGGCGTACACGCTGTGGCTGGTCAAGCGCGTGATCTTCGGTCCGGTGGCCAACGATCAGGTGGCGGCCCTCAAGGATCTCAACGGCCGGGAATTCATCGTGCTTGCGGCGCTGGCGCTGGCCGTGCTGCTGCTGGGGCTGTGGCCCGCGCCCCTGCTCAATATCATGCAGGCCTCGATCCATCATCTGGTCGATCAGGCCGTCGCCACCAAGTTGCCGCTATGAACGACACCGCTTTTGCCTTAAGCAGCCTGGCCCCGGCGCTTCCGGAGATCTACCTGGCGGCCGCCGCCTGTGTGCTGCTGCTGGCCGATGCCTTTGCCGGGCCGAAGCATGCCCGGCTCATGGTGACGCTGACGGTGCTGATCCTGGCGGTGGGGGCGGGCCTCACCTCGGCGTATGCGCACGTGCAGGAGCGCACGCTGCTGTTCGACGGTCTGTATGTCGCGGATCCGCTGGCCTACTTCCTCAAGCTGTTCGGCTTTCTGTTCGTGGTGTTCGCGGTGCTGTACTCGCGCAACTATCTCAAGGAGCGAGGCCTGCTGCGCGGCGAGTACTTCGTGCTCATGCTGACCGCGCTGCTGGGCGTGTTCGTGCTGGCTTCGGCGGCCAATCTGATCACCGTATACATCGGCGTTGAGCTTCTGGCCCTGTCGGTCTACGGCATGGTGGCCTTCGATCGCGATTCGGGCATCGCGGCCGAAGCGGCCATGAAGTACTTCGTGCTGGGCGCCATCGCCTCGGGCACGCTGCTCTATGGCATGTCGCTGATCTACGGTCTTACCGGCACGCTGTCACTCGATGAGCTCGCCAGCACCTTAAGCACGAAGGAGCTCAGCACCGGTCTGATTCTCGGGCTGGTGTTCGTTGTGGTGGCCGTGGCCTTCAAGCTCGGCGCTGTGCCTTTCCACATGTGGCTGCCCGATGTCTATCACGGCGCGCCGACCTCGGTGACCCTGTTCATCGGCACGGCGCCGAAGCTGGCCTATTTTGCGCTGACATTTCGTCTGCTGGCGCAGGGGCTGCAAGGCGCGACACCGCAGTGGACGCAGATGCTGGCGGTGCTGGCGGTGCTGACGCTGATCGTCGGCAATCTCGTGGCGCTGGCGCAGACCAATCTCAAGCGGCTGCTGGCGTACTCCACCATCGCCAATGTGGGCTTCATCCTTCTCGGCTTCGTCCCCGGCACGCCGGGCGGCTACAGCGCCGCGCTCTTCTACACATTGATCTATGTCCTGGTGGCGCTGGGCTCATTCGGCGTCATCCTGTTCGCCAGCCGCCAGGGCTTCGAGGCGGATGAGCTCGAGCACTACAAGGGTCTTTACAAGCGCGATCCGCTGCTGGCGCTCTTCATGATGCTGTTCATGTTCTCCACCGCCGGAGTGCCGCCCTTCGCGGGCTTCTGGGCCAAGCTACGCATCATCCAGGAGCTGTGGGCCACCGGGCACACGGCGCTAGTGGTGGTCGCGGCGGGCGTCTCGGTGATCGGCGTGTTCTACTATCTGCGCATCGTCAAGCTCATGTACTTCGACGCACCGGGCGATCTGCCGGCACCGGATGGCCGTCAGACGGACGTGAAGCTGGCGCTTGGACTTAATGCGCTGGCGGTGCTGGGTTTAGGCCTGCTGCCCGGACCGCTGCTGGAGCTTTGCGCGCGTTTGATTAGGTAAAATCCCCCGACGTGTGAAGCGCGTCGAGCCGGCCTTTCTATAAACACGCATACGATGGAATCGCTGGGACGGTCTGGGTCGGTCCGGAGGGATGGCGTGTCAATCAAATGGTGGATCGGCAAGGCCGGGTGGCTGCTTGCGCTCTTGAGCGTGGGTGTGTCCGCCGCTCAGCCCATGCGCTTTGCGCGGCTGGGTCTGGATGAGGGCCTATCGCAGCTGGCGGTCAATGCTATCGCGCAGGACGCCACGGGCTTCATGTGGTTCGGCACCGAAGAGGGCCTCGATCGCTACGACGGCTACGGATTCCACCCCCTGCGCCACGATCGCAAAGACCCGCGCAGTCTCAGGAATGATTTCATCTTCGATATTGAATTCGATCAGGCCGGCGCGCTCTGGGTGGCGACCGATGGCGGCGGCGTGGTGCGGTACGATCCGACGAGCGGCGATTTCTCGGCGCCTGCCGTGCCGGACGTCGAGTCGCTCAAGCGCGCGCGAGTCCTGCGCTTCGACCGTGCCGGCCGGCTGTGGATCGGCAGCCGCGACGCCGGGGTGGCGATGCTCGATCTACGGTCGCGGCGCCTGCTGCGCTTTCGTCACGATGCCGGCAATCCGCGCTCGCTGAGCGATGACTCGGTGTTTGCGCTGCTCCCGGACCGCAGCGGCGCGATGTGGATCGGTACGGAGGCGGGTGTCGACTGGCTGCAGCCCGGCGGTGCGATTGAGCCAATCCTGGCCGGGAGCGGACGGGTGCGCGCGCTGCTGGCCGACCGCACCGGTCTGATCTGGGCGGGATCGGCACAGGGTGTTGTACCGCTATCCGGGCAGAGCTCCGGTCCCACTGCATTCAAATTCCCGCAGGTGCAGGTCAACGCGCTGCTCGAGGATCGCCATGGCCATCTTTGGGCGGGCACGGACGATGGGCTCGCGCTCTTCGATCGGGCGCACGGTGTGCTCGAGATCTACCGACACGATCCGGCGGACCCGGCCAGTCTGCCCGACAACCAGGTGATGTCGCTCGCGGAGGACCGCAGCGGCCTTCTGTGGGTGGGCACCAAGTTCGGCGGTATCGCTAAATGGAATCCGCGCACCTGGTCCTTCGGGCGCCATCTTGCGTCCAATGTCATGGCGTTCACGAAGGACAAGGCGGGGCGGCTGTGGATCGGCAGCATCGGCGACGGGCTCACGCTCCTAGACCCGGCTACGCAAACCAGCCGGCGCATTGAACAGCTGAGCGATGACCGCGTGATGGCGCTGCTGGCCGATCGCGAGGGCGGCATTTGGGCGGGAACCATGCGCGGCGGACTGAACCGCATCGATGCGCAGACTCTGAAGGTCACGGTGTTTCAGCTGGCCGTTCCCGGAGTCATGTCGTTGCTCGAGGACTCGGCCGGACGGATCTGGGTGGGCACCTTCGGCGACGGGCTGGCCCGCTATGAGCGCGCCACCGGACAATTCATCCGCTACCCGGCCGATGCCGCCGATCCCACGCGGCTTGAGAGCGGGCGCGTCACGGCGCTCGCGCAGGATGGCCATGGCCGCATCTGGGCCGGCACCGACGGCGGCGGCCTGCATGTATTCGATCCGGCCAGTGGCCGCTTCTTTCGTCTGCCGCACAACGGTGATCCCGGCACATTGAGCTCGGATACGGTATATGCGCTGCACATCGGCGCGGACGGCACTGTGTGGGTGGGGACGCGGGGCGGCGGCCTGGGCCAGGTCATCGGCTCATCGCTCGATCCCGCGTCGGTCCGCTTTCGCAACCTCTCGCTGCGCGACGGCCTGCCCAACGACACCGTGTATGGCATCCGCGCCGACCGGGCCGGCGCTCTGTGGCTCGCCACCAATCGCGGGCTGGCCCGTCTCGATCCGCGCAGCGGCGCGATCCGTGCCTTCCACCGCGACGATGGGCTGCAGAGCGAGGAGTTCAATTTCGGCGCGCACTACGCGGATGCGGCCGGCCGGCTCTTCTTCGGCGGCCCGGACGGCTACAACGCCTTCGATCCGGCGCGGCTGGAATTCAATCGGGTCGCTCCGCCTCTGGTGCTGACGCAGGTCTCGCGCCTGGGCAAGCCGTTCAACGGCGCGCTGCGCCTGCAGGCAAGCGACAGCGCCATCAGCTTCGAGTTCGCCGCGCTCGATTTCACAGCGCCGCGCGCCAACCTGTTCCAATACCGGCTGGAAGGACTGGACCGCGGATGGAGTACCGCCACGGCGCAGCGCAGCGTGAGCTACAGCAACCTCGACGGCGGCCACTACACGCTGCGGGTGCGGGCCGCCAATGCCGATGGGGTCTGGAATGAGGCGGGACTCGCCGTGGCGCTGGATGTGAGTCCGCCGGCCTGGAAATCCGCTTGGGCCTGCGCAGGCTACGTGGCAGCGCTGGCGCTCCTGTCCTGGCTCATGTGGCGGGCTCATCGCCGCTCGATCGAGCGCGAGGTACGCTACAGCCACGAGCTCGAAGCCGAGGTGCGTCGGCGCACGCTGGAGCTAGAGCGGGTAAGTCATTCGGATGCGCTCACGGGTCTCGGCAACCGCCGCGCGCTGATTCGCGCCATGCCGCAGATCCTGGCCGAGTCGCGGCAGGGGCGCCTCGCGCTGATGGTGATCGATCTCGACAACCTCAAGCCCATCAATGACGAGCACGGCCACGAGGGCGGCGATCGGGTGCTGGCCGGTGTCGCCGCGGCGCTGCGCGAGGAGCTGCGCGAGACGGACCGTATCGTGCGCTGGGGTGGGGATGAGTTCGTCATCGTGCGGGCCGGCGTCGATCTCACGCAGGCCGCTGAGTTTGCCGAGCGGGTGCGGGCGCGGCTTGCGAGCCAGCGCTTCGTCCTCGCGGACGGTACTCCTACCCGCACCACCTGCTCGATCGGTTTCGCGCTCTATCCCTTCGTCGCGGGCCGCGCCGCTTTTTTGAGCTGGGAGCAGGTGCTGCACCTGGCGGACATTGCGCTGTACCGCGCCAAGGCGCGACGCAATGCCTGGTTCGGCTGGAGCGGCAAGGCCGCGGCTGCGGCAGCGCGGGACCTTACCGCGGTGCTCGCGGCGGAGATGTCCTCTCTAGAGGACAATTACGTTGAATCGCGCGCCTCGGCGAACGTGTTCGCCGATCAAATGTTGAATGCGGCGATTTAACCCGTCCGTTATGTGACGCGCCGCCGCCGTGCCTACGGCTTCTCCCGATACCTTCCTGTCGCCATACAGGGACAGGGATTTTGGGAGTAGCTCAGTATGACTTCGCGGAAAGTAAAATCGGTATCGCGGCGCGGCCTCGTTATGCTCATGCCTGTGGCGCTGGCCGCTGCGGCAATCGCAGCGGGCGTTCACCTTTGCGCGGTGCGCAGTGTGCCGGCAACGGGCCACTACATCGTCGGCGCCGCGAACGTCGGGACGGCGCGGGCGGCGGTGGCCGCAGTCGGCGGTGCGGTAAGGCAGGAGCTGGGTATCATCGATTCGGTGACTGCCACCCTGACGGCGGCACAGCGCGCGCGGCTTGCGGCGCGCCGCGACATTCGCAGCGTGTTTGCCGATGTACCTGTGAAGCTGGCCTCACTCGACGCTACGGATACTGTGGCTGACAACTTCAACCAGGTGAGCTTCAGCAATGACGACGGCACGCACCGCTGGGCGACGCCCTGGGTGGAAACGGGCGACGATGGGCAACCGCTCACCGGCAAGTGCGCCATCACTCTCAATCTGCTATCGAGCGGACGCCTGGCCTTCACCGGCTCGGGCGTGCGCCTTGCGAGGCGCGCCGCGCTGCCGCCGGGCGCCGTGCATGCCACATTGAGCTTCGATGCGCAGCGTATCTCGCTCGAGGCGGGCGATTTCGTCGCGGTGCAGGCGAGTCGCGACGGCGGCATTCAATGGACCGAGGTGGGCCGCATTGCCGGTCCGGCCAATGACGGCGCCGCCGCACGCCGCAGCTTCGATGTCAGCGCCTTTATCAGCGCCGACACCACGATCCGCTTCGTCACGACTTTGAGTCCGACACTGCTGAATCCCGATGCGGTGTATATCGACAATCTCGAGCTGCGCTACGACTCGGTGTATGCGGGAGGGGTGAGCTACCCCTCGCTGGCCGGCGCCGACCGTCTGCATGCTGCCGGTATCACCGGCTCCCTGGTGACAGTGGCGCTGCTCGACAGCGGCTACTGGAAGCATCCCGCGGTGGATACCACGCTGTTGGGTCTGGGACGCGTACTGGCACAGTACGACGCTGTCGACGACACCATGGACGCGGACCTGCTCGGGGTGCTGGGCCTGGTGAGCCTGGGCAGCTCGGTGAGCACGGACAATGCCGGACATGGCTCGCATCTCACCGGCATCATCATGAATCACGAGCGCACGGCCGATGGCCGCTACTTTGGCATGGCTCCCGATGTCAACCTGGTCTCAGTGCGTGCCTTCGATGCGCAGGGGCGCGGCACCTATGCCTCGGTGATCCGCGGCATCGACTGGATCGTGAGCCACAAGAACGCCTATGGCATCCGGGTGCTGAACCTGTCGCTCGGCGCTACGCCGCAATCACACTACTGGGACGATCCACTGAATCGCGCCGTGATGCAGGCCTGGAAGGCCGGCATCGTCGTGGTCGCCTCGGCCGGCAACACTGGCCCCGGCCCACAGACCATTACCGTGCCGGGCAATGTGCCCTATGTGATCACGGTAGGCGCCATGAGCGACAACTACACGCCCAATGATCCGACGGATGATTTCCTGACCTCGTTCTCGGCCGCTGGCCCCACTTACGAGGGCTTCGTCAAGCCCGATGTGGTGGCGCCGGGCGGGCATGTATGGTCGCTCATGCCCACTTACGCCATCATTGCGCAAACGCATCCCGCCTACCAGAACAGCGGCGATTATTTCACGATGTCCGGCACTTCGCAGGCCGCGGCCGTGGTCTCAGGCGCCGTGGCCCTGCTGCTGCAATCCGAGCCCGGCCTTACGCCCGACCAGGTCAAGTGCAAACTCATGGCCTCGGCCCACCCGGCGGTCACCGCCACGGGCGAGCTGGCCTACAGTGTCTTTCAGCAGGGCTCGGGCCTGGTGAACGCCTATGACGCGCACAATGAGTCCCAGCTCGATTGCGCCAACCGCGGATTGGATATCGACAAGGACCTGGCGGGCACGCAGCACTACGGCGGAGATGCGAGCCAGGGTCCGGACGGCGAATACAGCCTGGTCGATTCCAGCGGCTACGGCTGGAACGGAAAGATGGCCACGGGCCATGCCTATGCCTGGAACCAGGGGTATGGGTGGAACGGACGTGCGGCCGGCAGCCAGGGCTACGCGTGGAACGAGGGCGCGTATGACTGGCAGGAGGGCGAGCCCTGGGCGCCCGACACCTCGCCCGGCACCACGGCCTCCATGTCGATCAATGCGTGGGTGGATCAGGAATAAAGGGGAGGGCGCGGGATGCTGGCGGTTTTAATTTCACTCCCGTACAATGAGCGGCCCTCCTGGTGCGGGGTGGAGCAGTCTGGCAGCTCGTCGGGCTCATAACCCGAAGGTCGCAGGTTCAAATCCTGCCCCCGCTACCACGATTCCCTACGGCCTGAAGTAACAACGCCGTAGGGCACTCGCTGTAGTTAGCCCAGAGCTCGCCGCTTTCGCCCGGCTCAAGGTCAATGCGACCGCCGAAGTATTCGCGCAGGAACACGCGCGCCTTCATTGCTTCGCGTGCATTGCCATCAAGCCCCTGCGTGATTTGCCGGCGATACATCTCGGCCGCACGTGGCAGGATCGTGAGCAGCTTCGCGGACTCCTTCGCCGCCGGCTGCGCCTCGAGCAGGTTCTGGCGCTTGGCCTCGGCCCGGTCGATTGCGGCCTGAAGCTCATCGGGTGCCATATCGGGATCGCCGCGATGCAAGCGCTCACGCAAGCGATCGATTCGGGCAACGAGCTCGGCAAGCTCCCGCGGTGCCTCCTGGGTGCGAGTCTGCGTAGCCCTCAGGCGCTCGCTGTAGTAGCGCTGCATCTCGGCCTGAACCCGCCCTATGCGCTCCTGGCTGAGAAAGTCGGTACGCAGCGGGCCGATGAGCTTCTCTTCGATGACGTTCCTGCGAATGCGCACGCCATTCGAGCAGGCGCGCCCGTTCACATAGCCCGAGCACCCGTACTCGAGCGCATTCACAATCACGTAGTGGCTGCCGCAGGTCTCGCAGCGGAGTAAGCCCGAGAGTAGATATTTCGTCTTACCGCGAGAGGCTCCCCAGTGGTTATTCTCCGCGGTACGTTCGATGCGTCGCTGAGCACGCGACCAGAGATCGTCTGAGACGATGCGTTGCGATTCGTCTTGATGGATGATCCATTCCGACTGCGGCCTATCTCGGCGCTGACGTTTGCCTGAATCGGGGTCCTTGATCCAGACGCTCTTGTTCCAGATCACGCGTCCGATATAGCGCTGATTGCGGAGCATGGCGCGGATCGCTGAGCCCATCCAGCCCGCCGCGCGGCGTTCGGTGCGCTTCCATGTCGAGCCTGGGCTTGGGATGCGTCGCTCATTCAGATCCGCGGCAATCGCGCGGCAGCTTTTGCCGTCCACGAACTTGCCGAATATCTCGCGCACCATGAAGGCCTCGCCTTTATCGACCAGGCCATCGCGATAACCATAGGCCCGCCCGCCTGTCGGCTTGTGCTCCTTCGCCCGACTTTCGAGCGCGGCATGCGTGCGCCGACGGATCATTTTGATGAACTCAACGCTCATGATCCCTGACATTCCGGCCTGCATATCGGCCGTACTCGATGTCGAATCAAAATTGTCTTGAACCCCGATAACGCGCACCCCCTGGAAGCGGAAGCGCTCGACGAGAGGCGCTAAGTCCTGCGAGCGAGCGAGGCGCGTGGTGTCATTGACCAGCAAAACATCGAACCGTCGCGACATCGCGGCCTCACGCATGCGCAGAAATGCCGGGCGGTTTCCGAAGGCTACGCCGCTCACACGCGGTTCCTCAAAGATCAAGTCTTCGGTGATTTCCCAGCCTTGCCGGGCCGCAAACTCGCGGCATACCCGAAGCTGGTCCTCGATTGAGGACTCATTATCGCGGTCTTTATCGCTGAAGCGGGTGTAGATCGCAGGTCTCAAGCCTGCTTTCCTCTAAATCGGCGGACTCGAGCAAGAGTCCCATGCTCCTTGCAACAATACTGCTCGGGCGGCCCCGATTTGTTTTCTCGCAGAAACCACCGCCGGCAGCTATTGAGTTCGCATTTGCCTATTCGGCGAGGTGACCACCCGTAAGGCACTAGGAAGGGAATCACAGCACGCACGACAGTGTTGAAGATCGAGTCGTGTTGAATGGACAGGATCAAATCTCTGCGGCCTAAGCGCAGACTTATATCGCCAGAGGCAAGCAGCATCCGGCTGATCTCCCGCCTGAGAGCAGCATCGCTTGATTCCGGTAGACGGTCTGCTTCGGCGATCTTCGGCAGCCACCGTTGAAGCCATTGCTGAGCTATCTCCCAATCGTCAGTGTCAAATGTCAGTGCGTCGTCGTATTCCTTTGCGCCAAGGACGGCCTGTCTCTTCTCGTGGTTTCGCTGAATCGACTCCCCGGTCGTAAGGCCATCTGGCTCAGCTGCGAAAGAGAAAAAGGCGCGCCCCTTTGCGGACTTTCGAAACAGATCTGTCGCTTGGGCTTGCGACTGAATGTCTGTGTTAGCCAGGAGCAACGCGGCACGCGTCCACTCTTCGTCGAACAGGAACGTGCCGGTCTCAGCCGCTCGAATTTGTTTGTTCTGCGTTGCTTTGGGAGTCATTCGGCTCATTACCTGTAACGGAATCAGACCTAAATATCGTGACTTGCCTACATTACAACGGCTTATGCTCTCGTGCAAGCGCGATAGCGTGCTACCGAGGAGTAGACGTTTATGGTGAAAAACAAGGGCATCGCGAGGGCAGCGCATGAAGCGGACTGCTCCGAGGGCGCGATGCGCCGCCTGGAGCGTAAGGGGATTGTTCGCCCCACCCGCGACCAGTGGGGGCGGCGCCTCTATGGCGAGGATGACATCGCTGCGGCGCGCAAGCACTTCGCCGAGCAATCGGCGACCGACGGCGTTGCCGCCTGATGGGCATACCGGCCTACAAGCAGGCGACTCGCGACGAGCTCCTGGACAAGCTCGCGTTTTGCTTTGGGCGCGCAGCCGTGGATACGTTCTTTGCCGACCCGGATCAGTTTGGCGCGGATCACGCGAACAGGGCGATAGTCCCTCAGACCCCCCGAGGCGCTGCGCTTTCCTGTAGTGATCCGCGTCCTTTTACCTCTTCAGGCTGTCCGACACAAGCGACTCAGAGCGCCGTGGCGGAGTCGGCGTGACGTGTCGCAGCTGGTCGATCGTTACCGTCACGCTGCTCATCAACGGTTGATCGGGCCGCCCCCGTGAGCGGGCATCGCTTGTATTTTCAGGTGCTCACGGCTGAGGAGCCGAAAGCGGCGGCGCAGCGGCTCGCCGCTCCGCTGCTTGATAAGCAGTGTCGATTGGGAGTGGTAATACACCTTATCAGGCGCGTGCTATGAACCGCCCGGTGGCGCGCTTGCCCAACGCAAACCGCCCGGTAGTAGGCGCCACTTCGGATGCGCCGCACTCGGTCGAGGCCGAACAGCACGTCCTGGGCGCCCTCATGCTGGAATCGTCCGCCTGGGATAACGTGGCGGAGGTCGTACGTTCGGATGACTTTTATCGTTCTGACCACCGCTTGATCTTCGAGGCCGAAGCCGCACTCGCTCGCAAGGGCAAGCCCTGCGACGTCACCACCGTATCCGAACAGCTTGAGTGCATGGGGCAGCTCGCCGAGGCGGGCGGCAGACCCTATCTCGTCACGCTGGCAAGCGACACACCCACAGCGGCCAACGCGCGCGCCTACGCTGAAATTGTCCGCGATCGCGCTGCGGATCGCGCTTTCATAGAAGTCGGTGAAGAGATAGCTTCCGCAGCACGAGAAGATCGTGGGGAGAGCCGGTCGAAAGCTCTCGAAAGATTGGAGGCCCGCGTCGTCCAACTTCGCGAAAGATATCCAGATGTGCTTGTTAAGCAAAAAGCAATCGCGATTTCGCCAGTATCCACGTGGGCGGCGGAACCGCCGCCAGTGCCCCGCGATTGGGTGATCGAGGGATTGATCCCTGCAGGGCGGGTCACCTCATTCCTGGGGAACGGCGGCCTTGGGAAAACAACCATTGCCGCGCAACTTGCTGTGCACGTAGCGACTAGCCGGCCCTTATTTGACTTGAACGTTGTCGGCGGTCCGGTGCTCGGCGTCTTCTGCGAAGACGAAGAAAATGAGATGAAACGAAGGATCCGCGCGACCTGTGCGGGTGAGGCAATCGATCTTGAGCAGCTCGATCGGCTCTATCCGATGAATCGTGACGGCCAGGAGAGCGTCCTGTGCACGTTCGAGCGAGATCAAATTCAAATGACTCGCTTCTACCAGGAGCTCGAAGCGACGGTTGCGGAAGTTCGACCGCGTCTTCTCATCATCGATACGGCCGCCGATGTCTTTGCCGGCGACTTCATGAGCACGCCACAGGTGCGGCAATTTATCAAGGTGTGCCTGGGTGGGTTGTGCGTTCGGCATGGCTGCGCGGTGCTGCTGATCGCGCATCCTTCGGCATCCGCCATGAATTCAGGCGACGGTGGCGGGTTCAGTACCGCCTGGAACAACTCGGTGCGCTCCCGTCTCTATCTGCGCCAGCCGAAGTGCGAGGAAAGCCAAGCCGCTCAAGATAGACGCGTGTTGGAAGTTCGCAAGTCCAACTATGCCGCGAATGGCCGCACGATCCCGCTGATCTGGCAGAACGGCTGCTTCGTGCCCGATAGCGATCCGATTGACGAAGGCGCCAGGGCGAGCCGCGCAACGCGCGTGAGCACCCGGCTGTCGATGGCCGTCACGGGGTACTTTCAGGCGCAAGTCCCGAGCGGGGCCGTGGTCAGCTTTGGCCCCCTTTGTGAGCATCTGCAGCGCACTGGCGACCTGCCTGCAGGATCGTACGAGACGGTCAGAAAGCCGCTCCAGCGTACGCTCAAACAGCTCGAACATGAGGGGGTGATCGTGCACAGCCAGGTGCCACGGGGCTATCGACTGGTCGTGAGGGCCTCATGACTCGGGACAATTCGGGACAGCTGTCGGGACAAATTGGGGACATTCGGGACATTCACCTTGTCCCGATTCGGGACACTCGGGACAACCCCCTTATAGGGGGTGTCCCGTGTCCCGAGAAGGGCGGCTGTCCGGGCGAGAGGGTAAGCTCATGAGCACTGGCGACTCGCTCGACTACCGAGCCGTGACCGCTCAGCCAGACCCGAAGGACAGCGAAGCGGCGGCGATGCGTCACTTCCACTCGCTCAGTCGGGAGCAGCAGGCCGACGCGATCCGCCGGCTAGCGGCCACTGGCATGAGTGAGGTTGGGATCGCTCGAGCCACGCGCCTCAGCATTGAGCGGGTCCGGCGAGTGGTGCTGCGTCCATAATAGCGTGAGCCAGCCGTCATTCAGTGAAGGAGATTCGTGATGAAAACGCAGAGGTCCCGCGGTCAGAAGTCGAGCTTGCCCGATCCCGAAGACTTGCGACGGCGGCTGATGGAAAGCGTGCGAGGCTTTCCCTTGAAGCTCCCCCGCAAGTACCAGGATCAGGCCGTGAAACATCTCGCAAAGCAAGGCTACACGATGGAAGCGATTGCAGAGTTGACCGGCTTGTCCGCTGCACGCATCCGGACGGCGCTTCGAAAATAATTCTTGAATCGGTCGTTTAGTGCGCGTATCAAGGGCCTTAAGCATGTCTGAACTACGCGAAACGACGCAATTCGATGCTGAAAAACCGAAGAGCCATAGCGGTTTACAGGTTGGCAGTCCGGTACGAGTCGGGCGGCTTTCCGACCTTGTCACGCTGCGCGCTGAGCTCGGGCGGCTCTATCGGGAGGCGCGGCGCCGCCACGGGCGCTATCCGGATGCCATTACGGCGCAGCGCTTGGCCAATGTGCTTGGATCCATCCGCAACTCGATCGAGTTTGAAATGATCGATAGGCGGCTTACGAAGGTTGAGAGGCACATGAAGATCAACAGTTCCATCGATTTCGGGGGTGATGAGCCGAGCGCTTTCCCGAGCGGAGGAATCGGATGACTTTGCATTTCCAAGCTGGACAGGCCGCAACGGGCGGCGCCCGCCCGACCTACGTGACGCATAGTCATCTGAGCCAATCGCCTGACCTGAGCACCCCGGCGCAAGAGATCGTCCTGGATTGGCCTGGCGGATCCGGCGTCGCCACTCTGTCGGGAAATTTTCAGCAAGCAGGCGGAGTGAGAACGGGGCTCACGATAATCTGGACCCCGGCCGCTTTGACCGAAGCGCAGATGCGAGCGGGCGTTTCGCAAGAAGTGCCCAAACCAGTTCTTCAAGCCAACGGGCCGGGAAGCTTTCGGTTTTACGCAGGGCGCGGGACTCTTACGGTGAGCGCCTTTGGTCCCGATGGATTGTCCTGGTCGATTAACGCTGACATTGCAGGAGTGTGACGATGAAACCCTTGTTGACTTGCGAGCAACTCGAACAGCAGATCGCCGCCTCTCGCGCGCGGGTGGAAGATCTGGCGAATGAGGACGCCCAGCTGGCCCAGAAGTTCAATGGCGCATCCCTTGAGCCCGAAAGCGAGGCTGCCATCGCCAAGCTGTACCGTCAGCGCCGTGAGCTCGCCGAACGACGCGAAGCCGAGCAAGACCGTCTGCTCGTGCTTCAAGCCGCACTCAATACAGCTTTGGAGGAGGCGGTAGCCGCTGAGCGGGCGGCGCAGCGAGAGCGCATCGATGCACTGCTCAAAGCTCGTGTTGAGGCGATGGGCGTCCTGGATAAATGGCTCAAAAGTGGCGCGCAACATATCGAGACGCTCATGGAGTTGAACGTGAAAGTGCTCGAGATGTCTGGCGCCACGAGGCAACACTTACCTGCGCTGTTCGGGTTCCCTTCGATTCAAAAAATTTGCGAGCTCAAACTCTATGGCGCGACGAACGGCGCATGGACTTCTAAAGGCTTGCTGCTTGAGACGCCGAGCACGGCCAGAGAGCTCGCCGGCCTGCAGTCCCGAGGCGTTGAGGAGCGCGAGCGTGTCTTGACGGCACTCGATGCTGCGGCCGGTCCGCTGCGGGCGATCGCATGAGCGAGCCAGCCCAGCAATCGGGGACGGCGGAGGCTCCAGGCGGGGCACCTCCAGGGCAAGACAGCGGTCCATTGACGGCGGACCAAGCCCAAATCCAGCTTGAGGCGCTGCGCGCGGATCGCATTGCGGGCAAAGTGACCAGCGCGGAATATTTCGAGCGTCATGAGCGCCTGGCGCGCACGGCGGCGGGCGAGCAATTGCCGCCGGCCGATCCGCCACCGCGGACGGCTGAGGAGCGCGGCGAGGCGGAATACGCAAAGTGGATGGCGCCGCCGGAGGAGTTGGGCGGCTATGGCAGGCTACCGCAAATTCCCGGCCTCGAATCGGCGCAGGCGGAAGGTTTTGACGCCGCGCTACGGACCGCTCTCAAAGCCGGAGGCGTTCCTGTGCATCTTGCGAACCCAATCGTCGAAGGTCTGATTCGAGCCGATCGAGCGGTCGGCACAGGAGATCCCGCGCTGCACGTCCAAAAAGTGGCCGCTCAGCTGCGGCAGACTTGGGGCGATGAGTACCAATCCCGCGTCGATCGAGTCGCCGACCTGGTCGCTCGAATGGCCGAGACGGACGATGGGCTCGGAAAGATGCTTGACCGCGCGCCCCACCTTATTGCGGACCTGCAAGCGATGGAGTACCTAGACCGCGTTGCGGCTCATCGAGCAAACCGCAAGCGGTAGAGACAGCCTCGGGCGACCCCAGGCAGCGCACGCAATGCAACTTCAGAGCAGGAGATAAACATGTCAGTGATTCCAATATACGCTCAACGTATCAGCGCAAGCGGAGAGCTGGGGCCGGGACCGACTGGCTCGCGCGGCGTGCAGGTGCATGGTGCGGGCTTGGAAAGCGTGGCCGAGGATCAGGCCAAGATGCAGGAAGGCGATGCGGCCAGCTGGGCAATCCTTCGGCTTTCGAAGGCACAATCGGACTTGACCCAGTAGCTCGAGGATCGCAAGACCCAGGCCGGTCCGGGCGCGGCGAACTTCACCCTGGATGTGCTCAAGGATTTTGACGCCTACAGCCAGTAGGCGCTCGAAGAGGCCCCGACCTTCGAAGCGCGCTGCTTCATGGAAGAGCGCCTCGCGGCGTTCCGTAACGACGTACAACAGCATGCCATGGGATTCGAGGCAGCCTCGCGTCTCGCAGACCGGGAGAACGCCGTTAAGACGAAGGGCGAGTAGAATCCCTCGCCAAGCAACATGAAAACGACGACACCGCCTTCCTCCACGGGATCAAAGCCCTCCTCGATGAGCAGGACCATGCAGCTCCTGTCAGTGGCGAAGCTCGGGGCGAAGCGGGTCAAGGCGAAGGGCAGAAACCCGGCGGCGTAGCGCCTTCCGCCTCACCAGGTGGAGAACGCCGCGCGGGTGGTGGCGCGGGCGAGAGCGACAAGAGTCCACAAGAGCAGGTGCTGGCACGGATTGCCAATGCAGAGTCGGCCGGTAAATCTTTCTCACTCGACAGCCTGTACACCGTGGCGGTCGATGACCTTCACTCATTGAATCCGCAGGCCGCCGCCTTCGAGGCGTTCAACGAAGCGGGCCTCGCCGGCGTACGGCCGGACCTGGTCTCACCCGTCGCGCGGCGTTTCGGCGTGCTGGGAGAATCCGCCAAGTACAGCGACCGCAACGTGCTCAGCACCTATGGCGGCCCCGCGGTGGGCACCATCGGGGACGCCTATAATCTGGCGTTCAACCGCTCTGCCTGTGGGGCGGGCCCATCGTTGAGCGCGCGCAAGCGCTTCTCGAGCGGTTCAAGGACGCATCGCCCGCTCAGATCCAAGAGCACGCGCGCCGCGGGCGCGAAGCTGCGCGCCGAGTGGGGAGCCGACTTCGACCGACGCGTCGACGCGATCGGTGCGCACCTGGCGGATTTGGCGCAGCGGCACCCGGTGATTGGGACCATTTTGGACAGCATGCCGTATACGCTCTCAGATCCGGCCATCATGCACTGGATGTGGCAGGTGCTGGCGCACCGAAACCGGGCGATCAGATAGGCTTTCACGAAGAGCTGTATCCTGCACCTCTTGCCCAGGCGATCGGGAATAAGCTACCCAGGGTAGCCTAAGACTGGCCTGTAGGATATGATCCCAGACGAACCACGATGGGAGGATCTACGGCGTGGCATCGGCCACATTCGCTGTTCGTGAATATCAGAAGTGATCGACATTTCGGGATGTTAAAGAATGACCGATATAAACCCACTGAAATGGACACGAGAACATCGTGTTGCATGGGTCATAAGCTGCGCGGTTGGAGGATTGCTAGGTATCCAAGCGGCATGGTACGGTTCAAGGCTCCGTGTCATAAGCGACCAGCTAACTAGTGGCAACGATCCGGTTGGATTTTTCTTGTTTTGGCTGCGGACGCCGCATTTATACTGGCCATGGCCTGTGATGGGGGCCTTGGTTGTCGGGCTCAGCTTCTATGTCTTGAAACTCTGGAGATCGAACTAAGGCACGAGCGTATTTCCGGTCGCCGCAGTGCGCGGCGCCAAGCCAGTGTCTGAGTGGGTGGGTGCCATGGGTGAGCGCGCTATAGAAGCTGGCCTATCGAGATATTCTCGCAAGCTGACCCGCCGCTTGCGGTGCCCGCGAGTACCGCATCGTGGGGAATTCTCCACCCACCGCTGTCGCCTGATATAATTGGGCTGGAGGTGCTCAACGTGTTACCTGCTTCGTTCCCTGACGGCATGGAAGGGAATAGCAACTGGATGGCCTATATCCTGCGCGCGGCCAACTTCGCCGCCGACAAGCACCGCAACCAGCGGCGCAAGGACGAGGCGGCCTCGCCGTATATCAATCACCCGCTCGCCGTCGCCTCTGTACTGGCTCACGAAGCCGGTATTGACGATGCGAGGGTGATCGCGGCCGCGCTGCTCCATGACACCATCGAGGACACCGACACAACGGCCGATGAGATCGGCGCGTTTTTTGGTGCCGAAGTTGCTTCGGTCGTGCTGGAGGTCACGGACGACAAGTCACTGCCCAAGGCTGAGCGTAAGCGCTTGCAGGTCGAGCATGCGGCTACTCTCAGCAAGCCGGCGAAGCTCGTGAAGCTTGCGGACAAGATCTGCAACTTGCGCGATATCCTTTCATCGCCACCGGCTAACTGGTCGGCCGAGCGCAAGACGAACTATTTTCTGTGGGCGGCACAGGTGGCCGACAGATTGCGAGGAACTCACCAGAAGCTCGACGCTTTGTTTGACGCTGAATTCGCAACGTTGCCGCGGAAATAAAACCCTCCGCCGAAAGCGCGCGGGGCTGTCAAAATGAACTGAGGGTCAGGCGGAACACCCGCTGAGGAGCGCAAGAGCGCGTTCGACCGCGAACTTCACTCGGCCGAGCGCGCTGTGCGGAACGTCGAGCATGACGCTTCCGCAGGCATCAGGGCTATAAAGCCCCGCAAGGCACTAAAGACGGACCCGATTGCTGTCCCGCAAAGGCGGCCGCGCGACGGAGGGTAAAACGATCTCGACCGCGGAAGGCGACAAGCAGGTCCTGGCGGACGCTGCGAAGGACTTCTCGGGGACATATGCGGCCCTGGCAGATCGGCCCCGATTGTCGCGCCTGTGGCGGGCCGCTGGTGTTTATGCAGGGGTCGCCGCGTATGAGGGGCTAGCCTCGCTAGACGTCGGCGCCCGGGACGTCCCACAAGACATAGTGGCGAAGATTCACCAGGACGAGACGGTGATGCCGAAGACCTTCGCGGAAGGTTCCCGGCAGAATGCGGTCTCGCGGGCGACGGCGGGGAGATGCATATTCACTTGCATGTCAGCGCGATCGACACCCCAAGCTAGCTTCCAAGAATTTCTGCACCGACGTTCCTTCCAGCAGTCGCTCATAGGTAATGGGTCAGCTTGCCTCCGGCAGGGCATGCCCACCCACGAGCCCCATGATACTCTTACCCCATGTCTAACCGCTCGAGCAAGCGGCCACGTAACGTGAACAGTCTTGCCAAGTCACTGCCGAACCGGATCCAGAAAGTATCAGCACCAGCCTCGTAGTGCACCAAAACCTCACAATACGGATAAGCATGCGGCGATTCAGTCGCCTAATAAACGACTTCGCAAAGGAGCTGGAAAGCCTTGGGCACGCAGTAGCGCTTCATTTTATGTACTACAATTTCGGCCGTATCCATTGGACGCTACGGGTTACGCTGGCAATTGCTGCTGGAGTCTCGGAACATGTTTGGTCGCTTGAAGAAATTGCGTCGCTTGGCAACTCGACTTCGTCGGTATAACAACCTAGCAAGTGCGGCCAACCCGAAAGAAAATTCAAGATTAACGTCATCGGAGAACGACATGACCGAAGCAGAACTTGTTCGCCACGAATGGTGGGCATCGTTGTGGGGGCGGCTCGAGACAGCAGCATATTTTGGAGTCGTTCTGACGCTCGCCATTGAATTCGCAGCGCATAGGCTTGCAAAGCCACATGTGAAAGCGCTCGACGATGCAAAGAATTTAAAAGTAGCGAAGCTGGAAGTTGAACGAGCAAGATTGGAAACTCTGATTACGCCGCGCAGTCTGACGTTGGACCAACAGATAACCCTTATCGAAGCGCTTCGTCCGTTCGAAGGCCAAAAAATCATCGTAGGATCACCCGCGACAGACGGCGAACCAATATGGTTGGCCGACCAGATCATTACTGCGATCACGGCGGCGAAACTTGGAGCAGTGGACCAACGTGGCAATATCGGAACTGCACGCGGCTTTTCCTTCGGCCTCCATATAGGCGGCCCGAACGTTGAACTGATTGAAGCCGTGCGTAAGGCACTAGCGGCATCGGGCCAAGAGGTGACGGTAAATTCCGTATGGTCCAATGCGCTTCTAACAATGCCTAATGCCCCGTTGAACGCCGGGGCAGCGGCAGCAATCTTCGTTGGAACTAAACCTATCCCAAAAATGACGATTGACGAGAGGCAGTGGCGTGCAAATTGACCCAATGCCCGCTCATATCCTAGCTCGCCAAGGCTCACACGCGAGGTGTACGGTGAACGGCTTGCCATACGCCGTTCTAGCCTTCAATGGGGGCGGAGCCAGCGCCAGGTGATTCCGAACCCCTCATCTACGGCGCGAACGATCACACTGTACCATCGCGCAAGATGTAGTCCGGGGAAGGCTACCGGCCGGAAAATATCGGGGACCTCACGTACAATTAGTCTCATGGTAAATCGAAATGAATTTCGCATTGCGCCCACCAGGAACGGCAAACTAGCTGCGGGATTCTGGAAGTTCTTTATTTACAAGAATGAAATTTATGCTAGCGCTCGCGGTATAGGTGGTGAATCCAAAGTGAGCGTGCACCGCTCAGGTCAGATTCACACCCGCACCGGAGAACGAGACATCGTAACCATGAGGCCCCTGACCCTGTTCGGAAACAGCGAGTGGCAACATGCTCTGCAATTGAGATTTGTCCCAAGTGAAGAATCTATGCGTCCGAACCTCGATGCACTTGGCCACAAGCACGCAAACATCGTCGAAATTCCCGCCGACAGTGTTTTAATTCTGGACCTACTCGTGTCGACTTCTGAGCGAGAGAGCTCCCTGCCGCCTGATTTCGTTGGTACGAAAGTGCTTTGGAAGTCCCAGCGGGCAGACGGATGCCATGTCGCCGTGATTGGGAAGGTTACCCCAATCGATGCCACAGCTCGTGAGCGACGAGACCGTTTAACAAAGATCGACAAGGTCGGAGTCAGCGTAACAGACGGTGAGGGCGGCTATGCGGAGTTGCATGACTTCCACTGGTCAGAGAGAGGAAACTTCGTCTTCGTTATTCCCATGCCACCTGATATGTTTTGTTTGGAGTCCAACGCAACGCGAGATCCGGGCTCGACCAAGAAAACCTTCGAAGTCTTGACAGTGTCATCGGGCCAGGCGATCGTCACGATAACGGCACCAAACGGCGCTTCCGTGGCCACACTGTCTTTTTTGAGTTCGGAACAAGAGCTGTCCTTTTACCGGGAGACAGCCACGGAGGTTCAGTTGTGCTTCGTCAAGCTGTGCCTTCGCGCGGAAGGATTAATACGGGGCTTGATTTTCAAGACTTCGGGGTTCGATGTCCGCGCAATCCCCGCTGTTCAAGGCAAAACCCCTCCGAACTGGCGATATATAGGGCACGCAGAGTTCGATGGAGAAAACCTTCACGTCCGGATTCAACCCGTCTGCTTCAGTCTCCGAAACGAGAACGGATCGATGACGCGCGTCGGCAATGATGAAGAGGTTTTCATTACCACTCCAAATGAAACGCTGTTGATTTCAGCCACCTTTTCAGCCCCGGAAAAATCCGTGCCGCTTATGGCTCGTATGCTTTTAAGAACTCGACAATAGACGAGGTCTCCGTACAGGGTGTCAGCACGGCCTTTCCTGTCGCGCATTTTTCCATACCGAAGGTACACAACTCGTGCAGCTGGCCAAGGAAGCTATGGCGCGCGACAATGCACGGTATCGAGGAATGGTTATAAGGATCAGGCTATGGCGTGGTTCATTCGAGCGATCCGAGGCGGAAGCGATGGCCGCATGGGCGACGTGGAGTATCCGACGTTGGAGCTAGCACGGGAGCAGGTTATTTCTACAATCGTCAGCCAGCAGGAGAAAGGGCGGGCGCACGAGACTGACAGTGAGGGTCGCATAATCATTCGCGATCGGGGAAAAATGGTTGATACGATCTGGATTGAAGACGAGCACGGATTCGTCGCGCCGGTCAATCTTCAGGAGGATGTATAGAGAAGCCTCGGTCGGCAGGCACCGAGGCAGTCTTTAGGTTGCGATTGTCGCTCAGCGCGTTAGCACCGCTTTCAGCCGAATGACGGCCACATCGTCAATGCGCGTACCTTTGCGTGGATAATTGGCGTCACGCTTAAGCCGGCTTGCATAATTCAAAATTGTCTCACGGTTCATGATTGCGCTTCGAGAGCGGAATCTGTTTGCTCAATCACCGAATTTTCAAGCTCACACGTCAGGTCGCGAATTAGAAACGATGCGATTTTGATGGTGTTGCCGTCGAAAGCGTTGCGGTCAGCAGCGCAGATGAGATTGGCATTGCGCGCACTTGGCGAATCCTCTCGCTGCATTCGACTTCTCGACTAGCGAATGCAAAATCGTTTGATTGTGTCATGGTCGTATCCTTTGGTTCGATTGATGGTTACGGGATGGCGCGGCCTTGCGAGTCCATTCGTCGAAGAAGGCCGTCCACAAGGCCGCTTCGCTGTCATAGCCTGCCGCCGCCGTGTGGAAGCCGCTGACGCGGCTGGCGAG
>Ga0207658_10000243_pt1 | contig 57023 bp, 64 predicted proteins | sample KBSS33metaG_FD_184322 | JGI IMG/M metagenome (GOLD analysis project Ga0207658, IMG submission 184322) | Switchgrass rhizosphere microbial communities from Kellogg Biological Station, Michigan, USA - KBS S3-3 metaG (SPAdes) (version 2) | ecosystem: Host-associated > Plants > Roots > Rhizosphere...
TGCTATCAGCCTCGCAGCCAAAAAGGATCGCCGTTTAGCGCGTTACCCCATCCAGACGGGGGAGTTTTGAAACGGCATATCCACGTCAATGACGCGCTTAACCAAAACGCTATTGTTCACGGACGACTAGATATTTGACACACCCGTGAGTGCTGCTGCCGCTTGATTTGAAAGCGAGCGCAATTCACTGGAATCTAAGAGCATCAAGCCGGCAGCGCAGCAGAATAGAACGACTGCGAATAGGGCAGGTAAAATCCTCCGGGCCCGCCTCGCGTAGAATTCAACAAAGCTGAAGCGTTTCAAAATGACCGTTTCGTAAATGATCCCGCCGATCAAATAGCCCGAGATTACAAAGAAGATATCGACGCCAACGAAGCCGGAATTGAGAAGAGGCAATCCGGCGTGATAAAGCACCACGGAAGTGACGGCGACAGCTCGCAATCCATCGATGTCCGAACGATATTTCGACCGCCCATTAGGAGCGGCCGCAACGGCGTCTTTTGCTGCTTCCATGTCGTCCCCCACCGCTTTATTGGGGCGATCGACTGGACCCGCAAGGTTTGTTGATGCCAAAGTGGTTCGAATTCGGCAGTAGCCAGCACCAACTGGGGCAGAAGCGTGCTAGCCACATCGAAAGACCAATCTTATAGCTTGGTTGCCCAGCCCTGCTTTACTTTCTGCCAATCTGAAGTGCGCCTGCGGCGATACAGACTTTTCCAATCCTTCAAAACCAGGCCTTCTCTGTTCTGTGCCCAGACGCGCTTCGCTTCGCTCAACACTGCGTCTGCATCGGTCAACCATACGTCCGGTATCACGACGACAGCATTCGCCGGCGGACGGCGTCCGTAGGAGCGTTCAGGCCAACTCCAATCGCCTGAGCACATCGTGAAGGTAGCAGCCTCCCACAATGCGTGCAGAGATGCTTTGCGGAGATATAATGGTTCGGAACAGCTATCCGCGCGCCATTGGTCTAGGGGCATGCAGTCGAACGCCCATAGCGTGCCAGCATCGAGGGCAGCTGGCCCACGTTTAAAATGGCTGATGGTATCGCGAAGGCTCTCCCCAATCTGAAACTCGGAATCGATGAATAGCGCGTACCCTGCCTTATCCTCCATCAACCGGAGCAATGGCAGGATGTGCCCGACGCCGTGGATCTCGTTACCCTCTCGGGTGAGCAGTCTACCGTCGATGTAGAGGGCACGGATGCCGTCGCGCTTCTCCTCAGCCATGATGCCGTCTGCAGGTACCGGGCCGGACCAGGTGGTGAACAGGTGAGCCAGTTCGCGGGGTTGCTTGATCAGCGCCGGATGGAAGCGAGGAGATGGGGATGAAGCTACGAGCATGACGGCGGCCCAGGCGTTGGCGATACCCAATAAACTCACGGAACGCACGGAAAAGCTAGAATAATTCGCGGGTCCTTACCCGGATGCGGCCAACCGTATAGCGGTTCGAGACCCCTTTTTTTGAACGTGCGACCACTTTACTATGCGTTGGTTGTTAGAACTTCGACATTGGACAAAATAAAACCGCCCGAAGGCGGCTTTTGAGATTGGCGATTCACTTTCATTCAGATTGATATCGGCGGAGCCTCTGCCAGGACTGTTGCGGGCCTCTGGCGCCCGCCAATCGCCTTGAGCAAAGGCCGCTCAAGAAATCGGTACGTAAGATCAGCAACGAGGAGCGCGGCGGCAATCAAGCAGGCGATCGCAACGTAACCGACCGCCGAAGAGCCTTCGATCCCAAGCCTCTTCATCACCGCCCAGCCAGCACCTATGACGAACATGTGCGTAAGATAGAGTGAATATGAGACATCGCCGCACCACTTAAACCAGGCGACGCCCCGGATCTTATATTCCAGGCTGAGCGCGCCGGCGACGATCATGAACGCAGCGGCTCCCATCAGAATGTGCCCGCGCAGGAGCTTGGTATCGGGGAACGGCGTTTGATAAAAAGTAATCGTGGCGGCGATCGCGATGACCAGCCCGACCACCCGTATCGACCTGGGCAGTTTGGCAATCCGCTGCGGCACGAGCATCGCGAGCACCACGCCTGCAATAAACGGCAACAGGTTATAGCTTGCATAGAATGCGGAGAACGATCGGGCTGGTACAAATGCCGCGTAGATCATGAGCCCAACGAGGGCGGTGACCAGGATCTGACCGCGCAGCACCAAAGAACGGCACCAAAATGTCAGGGCAATCAGTCCATAAAAGAACATCTCATAGTTTAGCGTCCAACCCAGCTTGAAGAGCGGGCGCCAGTCCAGGCTGCCCGGTCGTGTGTCAGGGATGAACAGCAGGGAGTTGACCAGATAGCTAAGGTCGAACGTGGTCGTCAGGAAGATCTTTGGGGCTACCACGGCGGTGACAGCGACAAAGAGGGTGGTCGCCCAGTAAAGCGGAGCCACCCTCAAAAGCCGGCGCTTCATGAAATCGATTGGTGCGAACTGCCCGGGTCCAGCAGCGAGCAGGACGACCAATCCGCTTATAACGAAAAATATGTCGACGCCGAATCGGGCGGTGAGCATGACTGCATTGGTTGCATGCCCTGGCCCATGCTCGATCGAGTGTGCGAAGACGACTAGGAAGGCCGCCAACCCCCTAAGCGCTTGAATTGAATAGAGTTGCTTACCGCCCCCGGTTCGATCCATACCTTACCCCCCAACCGCCACGCGGATTTGCTATCACCTTGCTGAAGCTGGCTTGGGTGTGCCCGCGACATTTCGTCGCTTGAGGACCCGCAACTTCTGAAGCAGTGACGGACTAAACCGTTCGAGCTGACCCATTGTGCTACGCATGGCACCTGAGAACGCGGGCAGATGAGACTTGGTAAACACCAGCTCGCGATATGCCTTGAGGCACTCGACAGGATCAATCTGGGCGCCCAGCTCTGCGAGCTTTTCACCGAAATACGTATTCCCAATGACGCGACCTGGCGAGATGAACCCGTCGCGTTTCAGCATCTCAACCAATAAGTAGGTCAGGCGCATCTTTGAATCGATTGCATAGGCCGTTCCCCAGCTCCGACCCCTGGAGACGCGAACTTTATCTAGATAGTCGTCGATGATCATTGATGCCCCAGCATCCAGTCGATCGGCGATCGCGATCAGGTCACGATCAATACGACCATCAGCGTCCAACATCACTACGCTGACTGGCCCATCGGGGATTGCCGCCATCCCCAACGGCAGCGATTGCGGAACGAATTCAATCAACTTCTCAACACCGAAGTGTGCAAAATTGGCCTGAATATGGGCAATGCGCTCATCTTCGACAATTGATCGTCGCGGTCCACCGGTCAAAGGATCGAAACTGTAGACCTTGCCAGCCCTCCCGGCAGCCTGCAGGCCTAAAGCTAACGCCACCGTCCCCGCTCCGAGCGCAGTGCCTACCTCGACGATGGTGCCGCCGACCTTCGCCGTTTCGTATATTTGCTGATAGGTAGCGGGCGCTAACATGCCATCGCAACGCACGACTATTTCCTCAAATATCCCTGACATTCTCTACACCCCTGTTGAAGAATCGGTCGACCGGAAGATAGGGGGAGTAGAGGCTTACGAGTGAGCGAATATAGGACCGCTTTAGACGCACTTTGATAACTGCCGATGAAGGGGCCAATATTTCTTTGCAGACCCGTCCAGATTGGCTCAATCTGCTGTTGCTCGCCAATCTACATTCTGCCGCGTCTCGCCTGACCAGCGTCTCTATGGACGGTCGAACCAAAGCATCAAAATGAGTAAGCTCAGCGCCAAGAAGCCGACTATCGCGGAAGCCTTCGCGAAGAATTCGCTGAACGTGGGCATTTCATGGAGCATTGGCGGCCTTTAGCCGCACATAAACGAACTGCCCGGCAAAGCCTTTGTGACGGGAGAATGCCGGGCAGTTCGCGCTCGCAGCTAACCCATAATTAGTTAACAGAACGTTCGTTCCGGTCTGGCCACCCGTTGGCGAATTCGTCTCAAATTGACACAGTTGTGCCACCTGCTTCAAATCAAGCCCTTGGCGGAAGCGCCTCGTTCTGAGGATGAACGCCTGAGCTGAGCCTGCAGCGACAGCCAAAAATCTGCCGACGTCGTTTGTAATTTATTATTGCTCTCGAAGTAGGCTTTCGGCATCGGGCGTGTGCGACCCGAGTGTTATGATCATAGCACTTCAACTGGCCTGGCGACCTCCCCCGGACGCCGGGCCATTTTTTTTCAGCGCTTTTTCTCAGCGTAGCTGCGTCATGTCTGCGGCAATCAACGCCCTAGCCTTCTTTCTCAAATCTTGCCTCTTCTCGCCTGCCTCAGCATATGCTGCTGCTTCGATCGGCTCGCTCTCGCCGGGCCGCCTCACGCGAACGATCTTGTCGCCGCTCTGATAGGATATGCCGTAGCCGCGGTGAACTTCTTCCCAGGCACTCACATGCCATCGCTTTCAAAGTCTACATTGCCCGGCGTGACTCCGGTTTCGTTTTTGAGACGGCGAGCCTGTCGTTCAGCAGCCGCAATTGCCTGACGCTTGGTCGGATACCAAGCGCCCGAACGCCCGTTGATTATGAATCTCCATTTCGGCATAGTTTCCGATAGCACGGCCCTGAACGCGGCGCATTAGCTACGCGTAGGAAACACTGGTCCCCTTACGGTCATCTGATCTGCCGGATACGGCCGCTGTAGCGCGACCGCATCCTCATAGCTGCCCTGGAGCCATCGATCCCAGTCCGCTTCATGCAGGACGGTGATCATTGCTTTGGGATGGATCGGCTTGACCAGTTCGTTAGGATCGCAGGTCACCATGGCGAAATGCTTGGTGTCTCTCAACTCTTGCCAGAATCCGGCTACGGCGAAGATCGGTTGATCCACGACGTTGAACCACATCTCCCCGCGGACTGGCTTCTTGCCGTCGCCCAGGTTTGTCGGCTTCGGCGCCCACTCGCAGAACTCGGTCAGCGGCACCAGGCAGCGCTTGGCCGGATCAGACGCGAGTTTCTTCCATTGCGGCAGGAAGAGATTGCGGACGTTCGTCATGGGGAAGTTCGCCATGCCGCCCAAGACATCCCAAACCATTACGTCGGCGAGGCGCCGGCAGGCCTCTTCCCGCACGACATAGGTCCGGGTCTTTGGAAACAGCTCGACCGGGTTGAAGCGGTTGTCCATCGGCTTGTCGACCGGGAACAACGCATTGAAGCGGGTGAAGATCGTCTCCGGTTCGCCGCGCTGTCTGGCTCGATTACACATGACTGTTGGCTCCGGCATCATCGGTGATGTGGCTTTCCCTTAGCAGATTTACGGTGACCCGAGCATGCTGCCGCATGACATGTTGCCAATATCCGGTCGCATCCTCCCATGTGCCGGCGACGTCACTGGGAAAGCTGGCCCACATGGCCTGCGCTACTTCATCGATCAGGCCTTCGACATCGTTGGTCGAGCAGAGTCGGCAGCGAGTCATTTTGTCGTCGCGAAGTAGATGGGATTTTCTGCTGGCGCGGCTCGCCGGACCTGAAGCCGATCGAATCGAACAGTGATGCTATCGACCATGTAGCGGCGCGCCATGTCGGACTTTAGCTCGTTCTTCGATGCCCAATCCCGCAGAATTCCTCGCGGCAATTGACCGATCGCGAAGTCGATTTCGAAGCGGATTTGATCCGGGGTTAGGATCTCAGGGAAGTCATCGGCCATGAGCCCGATGTAGAACGAAATGAGAACAAACGGGAAGTCTAAAAATTGATCTCTGGGCACCGAGGCCTAGGACGGTGGCGCTATCCTTTATGGCGACGACGGCGCAGCGATATGGGTGCCCGGCGACGCCAGTTGTCCGAGATGAGCGGACATCTCACCACATCTTTGAAATCATGCCATAAAATTGCACGGATCCTTACTGTTCCCCTTGCGAACTAAAGCGGCATAGGACCCTTTTTCGACCGATGAGCCCATTATGGCTCAATCGGATTGTTAGAACTCCGAGTTTCAAACTCGGATGGTACATAAGTCGGCATCGGGTAAGCCGCGACTCTGACTTGAGATCAGCTCTGGCAAGCAACTCGTTGAGAAAGAACACCCCATGACCACGAAGCCTATGAGAGGAACTTGATGATGAGAATGCGTTCTGACTGGGGCGTTGAATTGGTCGGCTTAGAACACGATTTAAAAAATTTAAGGCTTAAGCTGAACGGTGCGATCGAAGGTCCGAACAGCATCTTCATTTCAAGGCTAAACGATCTCTACGTCCTTCGATGTAGCCAGTGGGACAGCATAAGTGATTTGGCCATGCTGAAAGAAAAAAGCTTTGAAGATCTGGAGTTAATCCGTGGATGCATTCACCTTCTAGATGGTTGCGGGACAATAGAGATTGGAACGATTATCCGCCTTGGTCCGATGGACGAAATCGGCGAGCAAAACAGAGATTCGATGATCGGCGTACGTGTGTTCACACCTGAAGATAAATGGCAGAATCCCGCAGAATTTCGTAAGCTTTTTCACCACGGTAAAGCAAACCATCTTCTCCGTGCCGCGATAAACGACTTCAAATCTGACCCTACGTGGTTCGACATATACAAATCTATTGAGGCTCTTTTGCTCTTTTGCGGTGGCGAGAAAAAGCTGCAGAAGTCCCACCCAGCGTTCGCGAAGCAAGTTGATAAGGCGAAGCAGACAGCAAACTCATTTCGGCATTCGCGCGGTAAGTTCGAGCCTATCAGGAAGCCGATGCTACTGCCTGACGCAATCAAAGTCACGAAAGAGCTTTTTTCGTTTGCTATCGCGACGCTGGGGGAAGCTAACTCGGACGGATCTAGCTCTTTCGCTCACGAAGTGGTTGATCGGTCGTACCCTCCCGAAACTGTGGTAGGTCTCAAAAAACTAGCGTTAAAAAATGTGCCGGTAACCACGGGCGAATGACGTTCGTAAAGTATTGCGATCGGGAGCATTCTTTGTTTCAGCCATACGGCGACCGCAGCAGCTTCCATGCGCCGGCAATCAACGTCGCGACTGCAAAGAGCACGACGGCTGCGAACAGTACCCTGAAAACCAGGTCGTCTCTGTCATCTTGGGTCATCCCTTATCTTACCGCCACTCATCGGACGCGGATCGGGAAATGGCCCACTTTGGCTCCAGATGCGGCGCAGACCTTTTCACCACCGGGCAAGGTGATACCTTTGCGCCATAATGGCCAACGATCTCACTATCGACTGGAACACCATGAGCTGGACTGACGAAGCAATCTTCGTCGAGGCTTCGGACGGCAGCCCGATCCATTTCTGCGTGCCGAAGGAGGCCCTTAGCGACGCGGCCGACATCGTTACCGATCAGCGCATCGTGGAGACGGGCGGCATTGAACCGTTCATCAATCGGGCCATCCAGTCTCGATATTACGCATATAAAGCCGCCGGCGGCGGGGCGGACGAGGACTACGATGGTACATTGCTTTTGACGGTGGAGAAGACAGACTTTATCCCGAATTGACCATGGCGCGCCTGGCAGGCAAACCGACATACAGAGGAAGCATGACCAGCCCCGCCCGCATTACCACAGCCAAAATCAGAGCAGCGTTGCGGACGATAAAATGGTCCGACGCTCAGTCGGGACGCGTCCTCCTGGACTTTGCCAAAGGTACGGTCGAGGCCAGACCCAGCCCCACGCCGGAGATAAAGTTATGAAGGGTACGCGAATCCTTCAGTCCGACGTTGAGAGGGTCCTGAAGGCGGTGAAGGCTGTCGGCTTCGCATCTGCACGGATCACCGTCGATCTCCCAGCACAGAAGATCGAAATCATCATTGGTGAGAGTTCCGCGATCACAGTGATTAACGATGATGAGGACGATTGGCGGTCACGGCAACCAATGTACAAAGATACGCCCGAGCACGAAAAATGGTGGAAGAAGCCGAAGGCTTAAACCTCATTGCCCATGCCTCAATAGGCGATTGCCGGCAGAGTCTTGAACCAGCGCGGTCGCTCTCAATATATGCGCCGCGAGGGTAACGGCCCCAGCGTATCGATTGCCGCGATGGAGAGCATGGGTGTTTGATCAGATTGACCGGGCCTATTTTGAAAGGCGTGCTCGCGAGGAGATCGAGACCGCGGAAAACTGCGTCGATCCTGGAGAGCGGCGAGAGCGTCTTGCCCGAGCGGCCGAGCTTGCCCGAAAGGCCAGAGATCTGGACGCTGCTACTGACGCAACGGTGCCTGCCTAACGCAATATTAACCATGCGGCACTTATCAGGATGGTCTCGCTTGAAGCGGGTTCCATAGCCTCCCGGCACATTATCATCCCGAGGTGTGCCGGGAAAATGACCTTGGATCCATTCGTGAGCTGCCGCATTTCCTTGTGGAGGTGGTTGCTATGACATTCGAGCCCGTTCAGATCAGCTACAGGACGCCAACCGGCCTTCTGGATGTCCAGATCACCCCGGAAGTGATCGAAATGCTCTGGGACGGTGACGGTGGGCCTCAAACCGGCCCAGAGATTGTCGAAACCCATCGCCCACTGATCGAGCAAGCTGTGCAGCGGATACTGGCGGGGACGATGACGGCGCCGACAGAGCTGGTTCTCACCGAAGATGATCTGGATCCCGGCGCCTAAGTGGGCCTGTCCGAAATTTTGATGAGCTCGGCTGAACTGCGATCGCTGAGGGACAGTTCTCGTGACGAGCAAGCTTACGCTGCAGCGCAAGTAATCTGCGGGACGGACGGGGAATCATGACAGGCTCCTTCGTGAGCCGTTCCATCACGGACCGGTACGAGGGATTACCGCCGTCAGTGCCGCTCCCGAGCCTCAACTTTTGCTGCGCAGGGATCTAAAGCGCTATCGCCATGTACGACCGTGTACACGCCGTGTACCGTCGAAGCGAGTTGACGCCGTCAAAACCAACGTAAATCAGCCAAAACAGATTGAAAGGCATGCGAAACGCAGTCTGTCCTGCGAATCGGTCATAAGCCAACTCAAAACCGTTTAAGATCAAGGAGTTCTGGTGGTGGACAGGGCTGGATTCGAACCAGCGTACGGGAAACCCGGGCAGATTTACAGTCTGCTGCCTTTAACCACTCGGCCACCTGTCCACATCCGCCATGCATATCAATGCCTGATATCCCGGCGGGAGGCGCGCTCAATGGCGAATGGAGGCTTGCCTGTCAATGCTTCCCATGAAATGAGCGGGCCATGAAAAGAGGACATCGCACCGGCACGCCCAAGGGCGGCTATCCAAGGCTCTACGGGCGTCATGCCGTTACCGCCGCGCTTGCCAATCCCGATCGCGTGGTTCGCAAGATCTGGGGCACGCGCGAGGCGCTCGGCGCGCTCGAATTGCCCCCCGTTTTACCGATCGTTTATGCGGACGGCGCGGACCTGGGCCGCATGGTTCCGGGCGATGCCCCCCATCAGGGCATCGTCGCGGAGGTAGAGGCGCTGGAGGATGTCTGGCTGGGCGACGCGCTTGAAGCCGGGCAGGACGACCGCCGGCCAGTGCTCGTGCTTGACCAAGTCACCGATCCCCATAATGTCGGTGCGATTCTCCGGTCGGCTGCGGCGTTCGATGCGCTGTGCATCGTGACGCAAGACAGGCACGCTCCAGTCGAATCCGGAGCCTTGGCAAGGGCGGCATCGGGCGCTCTGGAAATCGTGCCGTGGGTCAGGGTCGTCAATCTGGCCCGCGCGCTCGACGAGATTGCCGAAGCCAATTACTGGCGCATCGGTCTGGACGGGGAAGCGGACGTGACCCTCGGCGAGGCAATCGGCGAATCACGCGTCGCGCTGGTACTGGGCGCCGAGGGCGAAGGATTGCGGCAAAACAGCATGGCGCATTGCGACATACTGGCCAAATTACCCATCAGCGCACGGATGGAGAGCCTGAACGTCTCCAATGCGGCTGCCATCGCCCTCTATGCGGCAACCTGCCGATAGAGAGTGATGGTCTAATCAGGCCCATGATCGGATATATTTAGTCTTCCGGGGCGATGGTGACGCGCAGATTGTCGACAGCATCGCTTAAGATCAGCTGGCACGACAGCCGGCTCGTGTCATTGCGGTGATCGGAACTGTCGAGAAGGTCGTTTTCGTCCTCGGTCATCGCTGGCAGTTGATCAGCGAACGCAGGATCAACATAGACATGACAGGTCGCGCAGGAGCAGCAACCGCCGCACAGCGCCAGCAATTCATCAAAACCGCTGTCACGGATGACCTCCATGACCGACAGGCCGCAATCCCCGTCTACCGCCTGCTCTTCCCCAGCACGGTTGACCACGATCAGCTTCGGCATATACGCAACTCCTTTGGAACACTCCGCCGCTATTAGGGATGACGGAGACGAAATCAAGCATTTGCGGAGAGACGCGGCGATGGTGACTACTCCCGAAAGCCTGCGCGCCAGCATAGATGCGCTGGGCGTGATCGAGCCCCTATTCGCCGGAGCCGTTGCGCGCATCGGTTATCCCAATCCGCGCGTCAGGGAGCCAGGCTATGAGACGCTGCTCCGCACGATTGTCGGCCAACAGGTGAGCATTGCCGCCGCTGCGTCCGTCTGGAAGAAGCTAGAGCAGGAGGTCGGGGTGGGATGCGCGCCGGACGCCCTGCTCTCCCGTGACGTCGACGCGCTGCGCGCTTGCGGCCTCTCCCGCCAGAAGCAGGGTTATGCCAGAAGCCTCGCCGAACTGGTGGTTTCCGGCGCTTTGGACCTGCACAACCTGCCGCAGGACGATGAGGAAGCGATCGCCCAGCTTGTCCGCATCAAGGGCATTGGGCGCTGGTCGGCGGAAATCTACCTGATGTTCGCGGAGGGGCGCTCCGACATCTGGCCGGCTGGCGATCTGGCCGTGCAGATCGAAGTGGGCAGGATCATGGGGCTACCCGACAGGCCGGACGAAAAGGCCGTGCGCGTGCTGGGCGAGCGGTGGCGGCCACACCGTACCGCAGCGGCAATCTTCGCCTGGCATCACCGCCATGTGGGCGCCGACGCGATTCCCTGACGCCGTCACTGTCCCGATTCGATACGCGCCGCACGCGCAGGGCGTGTCGTCGCATGGGTCGGACCGAGTCTTGTGACGATCGGCCCTTTTCCGCCGGGAAGCGATGGCTCGACTGTTCGACCATCCTTGCGCCTGCCCCGCTTTTGGCGGAATAGGGGCGCGACCATTCCGCCCGAAGGCCCATATAATGAAACTTCCCCCCGCCCGCTACATCATCATGAAGCATGACGGCGTGTGGAAGATCAATCTCGACAATCGCTATTACGGACCGTTCGATACCGTCGAAGAGGCGACTGAAATGGCGGTCGAGACGGCGCGCAAGGCGGCGGACGCCGGATATCCGGCGTCCGTGCTGATGATGTACGGGACGCGGCTGGAGCGGCTGTGGCCAGACCCCGAACGGCCGATATAGGACGGCGATTTATTTGATCTGGGCGTTGAGCCATAGGGCAGCCTCTTTGGGGCTTTCCTTGGCGTCCGGGCGGTCGACGCGGTAGTTTGCCTCGCGCATGATATTCACGGCAATCTTTGCTATCAACGGGGCTATCGCGGAGACGAGCCGGGGGTCCTTCATCCGGGCATTTCCAACAAGCAGGAGGGCGTCATAGGCGGGAATGGCCCCCTTTGTGTCGGTCAGGGTCGCAAGCCCGTCCGACGCGATCCGGCCATCCGAGGAGAAGGCGGTGATGACATCCACCCGGCCGGACGCCAGCGCATTATACATCATCGTCGGCTGAAACGGCTGCGCTTCGGCAAAGCGCATGGGATAGGCGGACCGCGTCATCGCCCATTCCGGACGCTCCAGAAACTCGATGTCGGTGCCAAGTCGCAGGGAAGGCGAGCGCGCGGCAAGATCTTCCAGGGTGCGGATGCCCAAGCGGCGCTGCTCAGTGGCGCGCATTGTGAAGGCATAGCTGTTCTCGAATCCTAATGGGCCAAGCAGTTGCGCCCTGCCCTCGCCCTTCATCCAGCCGCCGATCTCCGTCAGCATCTGGGCGCGCGGCGGAACGTCCGTCCGGCGCATCTCATTCGTCCAGAGTGTTCCGGCATAATCGACATAAATGTCGATATCGCCCGCCGAAAGCGCCTTGAAAATCACTGCAGAACCCAGCCCTTCGCGATATTGGACACGATATCCCGCTTTTTCCAGTCGCTGGCCGATCACCCGCGCGAGAATGAACTGTTCGGAAAAATTCTTCGCGCCGATGGTGACGACCGGACCCTGGCTGCGCATCAGAGGCACGAGGGACAGCCCCAGCCCGCACGCCAGAACGGCCAGCGAACCCCATACCGGCCAGAGCCTGCGCGTCCGCAAACCCCATTCGGTCGATCCGAGCAGTCCATCCGCCAGCATAGCCAGCAACGCCGCCGCCGCGCATCCGGTAAGGACCAGCGGCCAGTCCTGCGTCTGAAGCCCGGCGAAGATCAGATCACCGAGGCAAGGCTGGCCGACTGTCGTCGCCAGGGTCGCCGCGCCGATGGTCCAGACCGCAGCGGTGCGAATGCCGGCCATGGCCACGGGAAGAGCCAGAGGCGCCTCGACCAGACGCAGGCGCTGCCCGGCGGTCATGCCCATTCCGTCCGCCGCCTCAAGGACTGCGGGGTCGATACCAGACAGCCCGGTCACAGCGTTCCGCAAGATGGGCAGGAGAGCGTAGAGCGTAAGGGCAAGCAACGCTGGCAGAAAGCCGAGCGCGGGTATACCGCCGCCGACCATCGCGGAGAGGGCAAGCAGCAGCGGATAGAAGAGGGCCAGCAAGGCCAAAGCGGGGATGGTCTGCACAAGGCTGGCGAAGCCGAGCACGATCCGCGCCAGCGCGGGACGGCGCACGGCCATGACGGCCAGCGGCAAGCCGATCGCCAGAGCGAGCAACAACGCAGCGACGCTAAGCTGGACATGCGCCGCCAGTAGGCTAGGCAGCCGGGCGAATGCGCCGCTCATCCGCCGGCTTCCAATGCACGCAACCGTTCGGCTTGGTCCCGGGGCACCGCGACCAGCGCCTGGGCGACATCTCCGCCCGCCCCCGCCAGCAGCGCGGCAGGCGCGAGGTCTGCGACTATCTCGCCCGAATCCATAACAATGATGCGGTCAGCCAGCAGCAGCGCCTCCGCCATGTCGTGAGTCACCATGATCGTTGTCATGGCCAAGCGGTCATGCAGCGCGCGATAGGCCCGCCTAAGCGAATCGCGCGTCACCGGGTCGAGCGCGCCGAAAGGCTCGTCCATCAGCATGATCGAAGGCCCGGCCGCCAGCGCGCGGGCAACCCCAACTCGCTGCGCCTGTCCCCCGGACAGTTCCGCAGGCATCCGCGCGGCGAAGGCACGCGGCAGGCCGATCAAGTCGAGAAGCTCCCCAACCCGCCCGTCCGCCTTCTGCCCAGCAAGGCGTAAGGCAATGTCGATATTGCGCCCCACGTCCATGTGCGGGAACAGGCCGATATGCTGGAACACATAGCCGATCCGCCTGCGCAGATTGGGGAGCTCCATCGCGGCGACATCTTTCCCGGCCAGCAACACGCGCCCCGCATCCGGTTCGACCAGCCGGTTCACCGTCTTGAGCAGCGTCGACTTGCCCGATCCCGATGATCCGACAAGGGCCACAAATTGCCCGACGGGAATATCCAGCGACGTGTCCGATACCGCGACCGAAGCGCCATAGGCCTTTCGGACCTGATCGAAACGGATCGCCGGCTGCGTCATGCCTTTCAGGCGGTCAGCGCGTTTATCGACGTTGCGAGGTCAATGTCCCGCTGCGAAAGGCCACCGGCGTCATGGGTGGTGAGCATGATCTCCACCCGGCCATAGACATTCGACCATTCGGGATGATGGTCCGCCTTCTCGGCCAGCAGCGCAACCTTCGTCATGAAACCGAAAGCCTCAACAAAATTGCTGAAGGAGAAAGCGCGGCTGATTCCGTCCGGCTCGGCGACGGTGGCCCATTCCGGCAGCGTGGTCAGCGCAACCGCCCGTTCCTCGTCGTTCAGCTTCTCAATCATTCGCAATCCTTCCTTACTGGCGCACATGCGCCCTATCGCCTATGCCGCTGCGATGACAGAGGAAGGTCAACCGCAGAGCTTCGCGCCAAGTGCGCAGGTTATTGAAACGCTGGCGCTCGGCGCTTTATCCCGCTTGCCGGAACCCTTCAGGATATATTTGCAAAATGTCGTCCTGTTCGTGGAGGAATTCGCGACGGACGCGGTGCTGCGCAGCCTGAATGTCAGCGATCCGTTCGACCTGACCGGCATCTATAATGGTCGTCCGTTCGGGCAGGAGGCCCAGACGGGCGACATGCCGCCCAGCATCCACCTCTATCGCCGCGCGCTGCTGGACGAGTGGGTCGAGACCGGCGTGTCACTGGAATCGCTGATCGCTCATGTCGTGGTGCATGAGGTCGGCCATCATTTCGGTCTGTCGGACGCGGATATGCACGCATTGGAAGACATGGTCGCCGAATGAACGACGCGTTGCTGCGCCTGTCCGGTATCGCCTGCATGCGCGGCGGACGGCTGCTGCTGCGCGGCATCGACCTGACATTGACGCCGGGCCAGTCCGCCCTGCTGCGCGGTCCGAACGGCACCGGCAAATCCAGCCTGATCCGCCTGACCGCCGGCTTGCTTCCCGCCTATGCCGGAACGATCGAACGTCGGGGGAAGGTCGCGCTTTCCGATGAAGCACTGGCGCTCGACCGGGACAGGACGCTAGGGCGCGCGCTTGGCTTCTGGGCGAAAATGGATGCTGTTCCGGCCTCCGCCGTCGCGGATGCCCTGAACGCGATCGGCCTGTCCGATCTTGCCGACATCCCCGTGCGGATGCTCTCCACCGGACAGCGCAAACGGGCGATGCTGGCACGCGTGGCGGCGAGCGGCGCGCCCATCTGGCTGCTCGACGAACCGGCCAACGGGCTGGACAGCGCGTCGGCGGCGATGCTTGGCGCGCTGATGCGTGGGCATTTGGCGCGGGGGGGCATCATCTTGGCCGCCTCGCATCAGGACCTCCCCCTTGATGGCGCTCAGGACATCGACCTCTCCGCCTATCTGCCGCAGGAGGAGGATGCATGATCCTGCCGGCGCTAATCGCGCGGGATTCGGCGCAGGCTTGGCGGTCGGGCGGCCTGTGGCTGCCGCTGGCTTTCTTGCTGCTGGTGGCTGCTCTCTTTCCCTTTGCCGTGGGGCCGGACGCCGCCCTGCTGAGCCGCACCGGCGGCGGGATGCTGTGGATCGCGGCGCTGCTGGCGAGCCTGCTGCCGGTCGATCGCCTTGTCGCGCCGGATCGCGATGCCGGTGTCCTGGATCAACTCGCCTTGCGCGGGATCGGCGACGAGCTGGTCGCCCTTGCCAAGCTTGTGGCGCACTGGATCAGCTTTGGCCCGCCGTTGATGCTCGCCGCCTTTCCGGCCGCCGCGCTGTTGAAGCTGGATGGCCAGACCCTGCTGCATCTGGAAATCGGATTGGCGCTGGGGACGCCGGCGCTTGCGGCGCTCGGCCTGCTGATCGCTGCCCTGACAGCGGGGTTGCGGTCCAGCGGCGCATTGGCCGGGTTGCTGGCGCTGCCGCTCGCGATTCCGCTGCTGATCTTTGGCGCAGGCTCGCTCGACGACCAGAGCGGCGCGGCGTTTAAATTCCTGGCAGCGGTGTCGCTGCTGCTGATCTCGATTACGCCATTTGCGGCTGGGACGGCGATACGGGCCGGACGGGAGTAGCCACTTATACCGTCATCTCAGCGCAGGCTGGGATCTCAGGCGATAGGGTGGGACCAAGCCTCACGAGATCCCAGCCTGCGCTGGGATGACGGGAAGCAGATGGCCTACCGCTCCGCCACCAGCAGCTTGTCGATCTTGCGACCGTCCATGTCGACGATCTCGAATCGCCATCCCTGGTCATCGAAATGCTCGCCAACCTCGGGCAGATGCTTGAGCACCCAAAGCGCATGGCCGGCGACGGTGGCGTAATCGCGGTCCTCCGGCAGGTCGATGCAGATGCGTTCGGCCAGCGCGTCTATCGGCATCTGGCCGGACACCAGCAGGCTGCCGTCCTCGCGCTCGACGACGTCAGGTTCCTCATACAGGTCGCGATCGGAGGCAAACTCGCCGGCGATGGCGGACAGCAGGTCGGCTGGGGTCACGATCCCCTCGAAATGGCCATATTCGTCATGGACCATCACCATCGGGACCTCCGCCTGACGAAGCACCTCCAGCGCATCCATCGCGTCCACCTGATCGGGGACTACGGCGGCCTTGCGCATCAAGGCGCGCAGGTCCAGCGCCTCGCCCCGGAACAGCGCGGACATGATGTCGCGCGCCTGGACGATTCCAATGATGTCCTCGACCGACCCCTGCCCCACCGGCAGGCGGGTATGCGGGGTTTCCAACAGGGTGCGGCGGATTGCCTCCGCGTCGGCCGTCACATCGATCCAATCGACGTCCATCCGCTGGGTCATCACCTCACGCACAGGCCGATCGGCGAGGCGGACCACGCCGGAGATGATGGCGCGCTCGCTTTCCTCGATCACACCGGACTTGCTCGCCTCCGCGACGATCAGGTGCAATTCCTCGGCCGTGACATGATTTTCGGATTCGCGGGTCATGCCCAGCAGGCGGAAGATCAGCGCGCTCGACCCGTTGAGCAACCAGCCGAGCGGTGCGGTCACGCGCGCGATCCACTGCATCGGCAGCGCGACGATCGCAGCGATCGGCTCGGGCGATCGCAGGGCGAACTGCTTTGGCACCAGTTCGCCGATGATAAGCGAGGCATAAGTCGTGATGCCGATGACGATCGCGAAGCCCAGCGATTGCGCCAGTTCCCGATCGACGCCAAGGGCAGCGAGGCGCTCGCCGGTCGGTCCGCCCAGACTTGCGCCGGAATAAGCGCCCGCCAAGATGCCGATGAGAGTGATGCCGATCTGGACTGTCGAGAGGAACTTGCCCGGGTCCGCGCCCAGCTCCAGCGCCGCCTTTGCCCCGCGCTTGCCAGCCTTCTCCATCGCCTGAAGCCGCGGTTTACGCGCCGAGACGATGGCGAGTTCGGACATGGCGAACACGCCGTTGAGCGCGACCAGTGCCAGAATGATGAGCAGGTCGGCCCAGGGAAAAGGGGTCAGTGGAGGAGGTTCGGCCATGGCGGTCTTCGGCCCTCATGCCGGGAATCTGTCAATTTCACAACAGCTCAATCATCACTCGTTCAATTCGGCTGTGGAACAAACTGTTGCGCAACACGCTTGGTACGCAGGGTCCGCGTGGCCGCAAGTCGTTACGAAATATGGGAGATACCGCAATGAAAGCTCGGCAGAAACTGGTTGGAGCGCTGTGCATCGGAACGCTGTTTGCGACCGCCGCCTGCACGACAGACCCGGAAACCGGCCAGCGTACGGTATCGAAGGCGGCGATCGGCGGCATCGGCGGCGCGCTTGGCGGCTATCTGCTGGGCGATCTGGTCGGCGGACGGCGCGACCGGACGGAGAAGATTCTGGGCGCGGGCATTGGCGCAGTCGCGGGCGCCGGCATCGGCTCCTACATGGACGCGCAGGAGCGCAAGCTGCGCGAGCGGACGGCAGGCACCGGCGTGGACGTAGAGCGCGACGGCGACAATCTGCTGCTGCGCATGCCGTCCGGCATCACCTTCGCCTATGACAAGGCCGACGTGATGGCGCAGTTCCAGCCGACGCTGAACGAGGTGGCGTCAACGCTGGCCGAGTTCCCCAAGACCTATATCGATGTCTATGGCCATACCGACAGCGACGGGTCCGATTCATACAACCAGATGCTGTCGGAGCGGAGGGCGCAGTCGGTCGCGACCTATCTGAACCAGCATGGCGTGCAGTCGGCGCGCATGGCGACGCGCGGCTATGGCGAGACCCAGCCGATCGCGACGAACGCGACAGAGGCCGGCAAGGCCGCGAACCGCCGGGTGGAGATCAAGATCGTGCCGGTTACGGAGGGTGATCTGCGGGGGTAATATTCGCTACTCTTAGGCGTTTCCCGCTGCCCACACCCGTTCGCTTCGAGCGAAGTCGAGAAGCCTCGCACCGGTTTCTCGACAAGCTCGAAACGAACGGAGGGTGGGGTAGCTTTGTTTAGAAACTCGCCTTCAGCCCGTCGATCACGAATTGCGCAGCCAGCGCTGCGAGGAGGACGCCAAGCAGGCGGGTGATGACCGCCTCTATGCGCTGACCGAGCAGCTTCATGAGCGGACCGGCGGCGAGCAGCGCGCCGAGCATCAGGATGAGGACGGCAGCAAGGGCGGCGATGACGGCAAGGCGCTCCGTGATGCCGTCCGCGCGGGCCATAAGCAGCATGACGGTGGCGATGGAGCCCGGCCCGGCTATCATCGGCATGGCCATGGGGAAGACGGAGACGTCCTCCACCTCGGGCGTTTCGGCGATCTTCTGCGCGCGGTCCTCGCGACGCTGGGTGCGTTTCTCGAACACCATGTCCATCGCGATCAGGAAGAGCATGATGCCGCCCGCAATGCGGAAGCTGTCGAGCTGAATGCCCAGAACGCCCAGCACCTGCTTGCCCCACAAGGCGAAGATCAGGAGGATGAAGGTGGCGATAACGACGGCGCGGAGTGCCATCGACCGGCGCTGGGCACTGTTCGCGCCGGTGGTCATGCTGGCGTAGATGGGCGCGCATCCCGGCGGATCGATCACCACGAACAGGGTGACGAAGGCCGAGATGAAGAGTTCGATCAAAGCCCGTCCGGCCTTGGCAGACCGGCGCGTGCGCAGGCGGCGACCAGCGTGTTGCGCAGGAGAACAGCGATGGTCATCGGCCCTACCCCACCGGGAACCGGCGTGATGGCCCGGACGTGGCTGATCGCCTCCGCCGTGGCGACATCGCCGACAAGGCGGGTCTTGCCCTCCTCAAGCGCGGGCACGCGGTTAATGCCGACGTCGATGACGGTCGCACCGGGCTTGATCCATTCGCCCTTCACCATTTCCGGACGGCCGACGGCGGCGACAACGATATCGGCGCGGTGGACGACCGAGGCGAGGTCCTTCGTGCGGCTGTGCGCCAGGGTCACAGTGCAGCTTTCCTGCAGCAGAAGCTGCGCCATCGGCTTGCCGACGATGTTCGAGCGGCCGATGACTACCGCCTCCAGCCCCGACAGGTCGCCAAGCTCGTCCTTCAGCAGCATCAGGCAGCCGAGAGGCGTGCAGGGCACAAGCGTCTGCTCCCCTACGGCCAGCTTGCCGACATTGGCGATATGAAAACCGTCGACATCCTTGGCGGGATCGATCGCGGCGATGACGGCGGCTTCGTTGATATGGCCGGGCAAAGGCAGCTGGACGAGGATGCCGTCGACGCGATCATCCTCGTTCAGTTCCTCGATCAGGTCGAGCAGGTCTTCCTGACCGATCGTCTCAGGCCGCTTGAACTCGAGGCTTTCCATGCCGGCCTCGACCGTCATCTTGCCTTTGCTGCGGACATAGACGGCGCTGGCCGGGTCCTCACCGACGAGTACGACCGCAAGACCAGGCTTTCGCCCGGCTGCGTCGGCAAAGCGGGCGACGGCGTCGGCAACCTGCAGACGCAGACCGGCCGCGAACAGCTTTCCGTCAATGATCTTGCCGATGGTCATGGCCTATCCGTCAATGTTTCGCGCCGGGCTGTCAACGCATTGACCCGCACTGTGATCCCCGCGCCTGCAAAGCGGCGGGATTACACCAGCGAGGAAAAAAGCGGCGGCAGGATCGCCTGCCGGATGATGAGGATGGCGAGCAGGACCACCATCGGCGAGAGATCCAGCGCGCCAAGGTCCGGCATGATCCGTCGTATCGGCCGGTATATGGGCTGCGTCATGCGATCCAGCGCGTACATGATGTTCCGCACGAAATCATTGTAGGTGTTGATCACGTTGAACGCGATCAGCCAGCTCAAAATCGCCTGGATGATAATGATCCACCACAGGACGTCCAGCAGGATGACGATGATCTGATACAGCGCGTAAGCCATGCGAACTCCGATTGGTGGACCGTAAGGCCCTGTCCCTCTCTACCCGAGCAGGAGGCGCCGGGACAAGCGCGGGACGTGTGATTTTCTCTGAACGGCCCTTATAGATGCACCAGCGTACCCGCGCCGCGCCGGGTGAAGATTTCCAGCAGCATCGCGTGCGGCACCCGGCCGTCCAAGATGACGGCGGCGTCCACTCCGCCCTGCACGGCATTGAGGCAGGTTTCCAGCTTCGGGATCATGCCGCCAGAAATGGTCCCGTCGGCATGAAGCCCGACGATCTTTGCCGGATCGAGGTCGGAAAGCAGTTCGCCGCTCTTGTCCAGAACGCCCGGCACGTCGGTCAGCAGGAACAGGCGCGCAGCGCCCAGCGCCGCCGCGATCGCTCCGGCCATGGTGTCGGCGTTAATATTATAGGTGCTGCCGTCCTCCCCGATGGCGATCGGGGCGATGACCGGGATCATCCCCGCCCCGCTGATCGTGTCCAGAAGAGTCCGGTCGACTTTCGAGGGCTCACCTACGAAGCCAAGATCGACCGCCTGTTCGATGTTGCTGTCAGGGTCCTTGCGGGTCCGCAGCACCTTGGTCGCAGTGACGAAGCCGTCGTCCTTGCCCGATATGCCCACGGCGCGGCCGCCCGCCTGGCCGATCCAGTTGACCAGTTCCTTGTTGATGGCCCCGGACAGGACCATCTCGGCGACCTTAGCGGTTTCCGCATCCGTCACGCGCAGGCCATCGACGAAGCTGCTTTCCACGCCGAGTTGCTTGAGCATTGCGCCGATCTGCGGCCCGCCGCCATGGACGACGATCGGGTTGATGCCGACCGCCTTCATCAGCACCACATCCTCGGCGAAATCACGCGCCAGCTCCGGATCGCCCATGGCATGGCCGCCATATTTCACCACGAAGGTCTTGCCCGCATAGCGCTGCATGTAGGGCAGCGCTTCGGTCAGCGTTTCCGCCTTGGCTAACAGGGCGGGATCGGGATCATGCTTGCTGGTCATGGGCGCGCGCATAAGGCTAATGAGCGAGCGCTGCAAGGAGAGTGAGCCAGCGTTACCTAGCAATTTGCCTTACATCCGTTCGTGCCGAGTAGAGACTGAGCGAAGTCGAAGGCTCGTATCGAAGTACCGTAGCGCCAAGCTCTGATCCTTCGATACGCCATTTCGACTTCGCTCAATGGCTACTCAGGACGAACGGAGTTTGGGGAAATTCAAGATTACGGTCTATCCAGCCGGCGTCCCAGAGCCACGGTCGCGGAAATGAGCGGGGGGACGAGGACGATGGACAGGATCACCTTCGTCACCATCTGGCCGGCCATCAATCCGCCAATCTCCCGCTCACCGAGGAAGGAAATGGTAATGAACAACATGGTGTCGACGATTTGCGAGATAACGCTGGCGACCATCGCGCGCAGCCAGAGCAGCTTGCCCTGCCCCCCTGCAAACTTCGAGAAAATGAAAACATTGAGCGTCTGCGACGTGCCGTAGGAGATCAGCCCGGCAATCATCATGCGCGCGCCCTGCCCGACGACGATCGGGAATGCCGCAATCGCGGGAGGATACATGCCGGAATCGACCGGCAGGGCGATCACAAACTGGATAAGCAGCGCAGAGGTGATGAGGGGGACGAAGCCAAAGCGGACCAGCGTTGTCGCGACCTTCTGCCCATGCAGTTCCGCCACCGCGCTGCTGAGGATCACGAGCAGGAGAAAGGCGAAGATGCCCGCCTCCACAGCGAGGGGGCCAAGCGCCACCTGTTTCACGCCCAGAACCCCGGCGATGCAGACCATGCCGCCATACAGGACGGAGAAAAGGAACAGCGATCGGGTAAGGGTGGGCGTTGGAGACGTGCTGGACATCCCCAACGCCTTATCGGCAATCAGCCCGGCGGGAAAGGCGCATTGCGACCCGCCGGGCGGGAGATATCAGGCGACCGCCTTCACCGAGTCCATATCGATGACGAAGCGATATTTGACGTCGCTTTTCAGCATCCGCTCATAGGCCGTGTTGATCTCCTGGATCGGGATCGCCTCGATGTCAGACAGGATGCCATGCTCCGCGCAGAAATCGAGCATCTCCTGCGTCTCGGCAATGCCCCCGATCAGGGAACCAGCGAGCGTCCTGCGACGGAATATCAGGTTGGCAATGGATGGCGACGGGTGCGGATGTTCCGGTACGCCGACGAGCGTCATCGCGCCGTCGCGCTTCAACAACAGCATGAACGCATCGAGGTTGTGCGAAGCCGCCACAGTGTTCAGGATGAAGTCGAAGCTGTTTGCGTGGGCGTCCATCTGCGCCTGATCGCGCGAGACGACGACCTCATCAGCGCCAAGGGCCAGGGCATCCTGACGCTTGGATTCGCTGGTGGTGAAGGCCACGACATGGGCGCCCAGCGCATGGGCGAGCTTGACGCCCATATGACCAAGGCCGCCAATACCGACGATGCCGACCTTCGTACCCGGCCCGACCTTCCAGTGGCGCAGCGGCGACCAAGTGGTGATGCCGGCGCAGAGCAGCGGCGCAACGGCGGCCAGGTCCGTTTCGGGATGGGTCACCTTCAGCACGAATTCCTGACGCACGACGATATGGTCCGAATAGCCGCCAAAGGTGTAGCCGAAGTCCGGATCAGGCGCGCCATAGGTGCCGGTGAACCCATTTTCACAAAATTGTTCCAGCCCCTCATCGCACGCGGAGCAATGCTGGCAGCTATCGACCATGCAGCCGACGCCAACGAGGTCGCCCACAGCAAATTTCGTAACATCGCCGCCGACGGCCGTCACCTTACCGACAATCTCATGGCCGGGAACGCAGGGATAGAGGGTGCCTTCCCACTCGCTGCGCGCCGTGTGCAGATCGGAGTGGCAGACGCCGCAATGCAGGATGTCGATCGCGACATCATTTGCGCGGGGAGCCCGACGGTCAAAGATGAAGGGTGCAAGAGGCGTGTCGCCGGACTGCGCGGCAAAGCCATGGGCTTTCGTCATGGGGGTCTCCGGAAAATCTTATGTGTGCAGGGCAAGGGCAGGACACCGTCATTGCCAACCCAGATTTAGGTGCAGTGCACAAAAGGACAAGGGATCTGCCCGAAAAGCTGATAAAAATGGCAGGCCCCCTAGTGCGCCCCCGGTCGCGGTGTATAACCGCCACGTTCGGTCGCACGACCCCTCATCATGCTGAAAGGGCCGCATGAAATTCCTTATCGGCGTCGCCGGCATCGCTTTGCTCCTGCTCATCGCCTTCGCGCTGTCGTCCAACAGGCGCGCGATCCGGTTGCGTGTGGTCGGGGCGGCCTTTGCCCTGCAGGCCGGCATTGCCCTGCTGGTGCTGTACGTTCCTGCCGGCAAGAGTGTAATCGGCGGCATGTCCCATGGCGTCGCAAATCTGCTCGGCTATGCGCAAGCGGGAACGGACTTCATCTTCGGGCCGCTGGCGAAGCCTGAGATTGGCGGCGCGAGCTTCGCTATCGCAGCACTGCCCGTCATCATCTTCTTCGCCAGCCTCGTTTCGATCCTCTACTATCTCGGCATCATGCAACTGGTCGTCCAATGGGTCGGCGGCGCGATCCAGAAGGTGACGGGCGTGTCAAAGGTGGAGTCGCTGTGCGCCGCCGCCAACATCTTCGTCGGGCAAAGCGAAAGCCCGCTGGTGATCCGACCCTATCTGGCCGCGCTAACGCCGCCGCAACTATTCACGGTGATGACATCGGGCATGGCCGGGGTCGCGGGCACGATCCTGGCTGCCTATGCGTCAATGGGCATCAAGATCGACTATCTGCTGGCCGCCAGCTTCATGGCCGCGCCTGGCGGGTTGCTGATGGCCAAGATCATGATGCCGGACAATCCCGATGACCCCGAGATCGATCCGGTCGTGATTCCTGAGGCATCGCACGACGAGGAGCGGCCCGCGAACATCATCATGGCGGCGGCACAAGGCGCGCAGACCGGCGTCAAGCTGGCGGTTGCGGTCGGCGCGATGGTGCTGGCGTTCGTGGCGCTGGTGGCGCTGGCCAACGGCCTGCTGGGTGGCGTCGGGGCGTGGTTCGGCTATCCCGACCTTAGTTTTCAACAGCTTCTTGGCTATATCTTTGCGCCGGTCTCATATCTGTTGAACGTGCCATGGAACGAGGCTCAGGTGGCGGGCGGCCTGTTCGGCACCAAGGTCGTCTTGAACGAATTCGTCGCCTATATCGAGCTGGGCAAGGTGCAGAGCAGCCTGTCGGCGACGACGATTGCGATCGTCACATTCGCGCTTTGCGGCTTTGCCAATTTCAGTTCTATCGCGATCCAGATGGCGGTGACCGGCAACCTAGCCCCTAATCAGCGGCCGATGATCGCCAAGCTGGGCATCAAGGCGTTGGTGGCGGGATCGCTGGCGAACCTGATGAGCGCGGCGCTCGCGGGACTGATGCTGTCGATCTAGGGGCCAGCATCAGCCGGCCCCCAGGTGACATCCTTACAGTGAAGGGACGGGTTCCGGGCCGGAATAGTCGTAGACGCCCTTGCCGGTCTTGCGGCCATACCAGCCCGCTTCGACATATTTCGTCAGCAGCGGCGCGGCGCGATATTTGGGATCGCCGAAATCCTGCTGCAGCACCTTCAAAATCTCGACGATCGTGTCGAGGCCGATCATGTCCGCAAGCCATAGCGGACCCATCGGGTGGCCAAGGCCAAGCTTCACGCCCTTGTCGATATCCTGCGCGGAACCGACACCCTCACCCAGCGCGAAGAAGGCTTCGTTGATGAGCGGCAGGAAGATGCGGTTGACGACGAAGCAGGGCGAATCCTTGGCGAGGACGGCTTCCTTGCCGATCTTCTTGGCATAATCGCTGGCGATGGTGACAGTGGCTCCGCTGGTGGCGAGGCCGCGAATGACCTCAACCAGCCCCATCAGCGGCACGGGATTGAAGAAGTGGATGCCGACAAAGCGCATCGGATCGATAACCGACTGCGACAGCCGCGTGATCGAGATGGATGACGTGTTGGTGGCCAGCACCGCATTCTCACCAAGCACCTTCGCGGCCTCGGCAAAGATGACGCGCTTGATGTCTTCGCGCTCTGTCGCGGCTTCGATGATCAGGCCGGCGGGCGCCATGGCTTCATAGCCGCTGACGGGCGTTATGCGGGCGATGGTGGCTTCTGCGGCGGCCGAATCGAGTTTGCCTTTTTCGACCAGGCGGTTGATCTGCTTCGCGATGCCGTCCTTGCCCTTTTGCGCGCGCGCAATGTCGACGTCCGAAAGAAACACATCATAACCGGCCTGCGCGGATACCTGCGCAATGCCTGCGCCCATTTGCCCTGCGCCGATAACTCCTACTGACTGCATGTCTCTACCTCTTCATGTCTGAATTGCCGGCATGCCCTACCCCGTGCAGGAACAACACGCCATTGGCAAAAACATGGGGTCAGTCAGGCCTGCGCCAGGATCATCGCGAACATGTCGCCGGGCGCGGCCCATTCCCGGACAGGCTCCCAGCCGCCGGCGCGCAATAGCAGGCGTGCGTCGCGGGGGCCGTATTTATGGCTGTTCTCCGTATGGATCGTCTCGCCTTCCCGCATCGAGAAACGACAATTATCCACCGTGAAATCAATGTCCCGCAGGGCCTCCAGATGCATTTCGATCCGCGCGGCGTCGTCATTCCATATGGCGCGATGGGTAAAGGCGTCGACGGGTATGGTTCCGCCCAACTCGCGGTTGATCCGGACAAGCAGGTTCATGTTGAACTGCCCTGTCACGCCTGCGGCGTCATCATAGGCCGCGACTAGCGTATCCACGTCCTTCACCCGATCCATGCCGATCAGCAGCATGGCCCCGCTTCCCAGCGAGGCGCGCATCGTGCGGAGCAAATCGACACCTTCCGCAGCGGTCATATTGCCGATGGTGGACCCAGGAAAAAAGCCAAGTTTGGGCATTGTGGAGATGCCGTGGGGCAGACTGACGATCTTCGTGAAGTCCGCCTCCACCGGGACGACCGGCAAGCCTGGGAAACGAGAAGCCAGCGCCGCGCTGCTTTCACGCAGGAAATCGCCGCTGATGTCGACGGGGATATAAGCGGCGGGGTCGATCGCGGACAGAAGATGCGGCGTCTTTATCGCGCTTCCCGCGCCAAACTCCACAACTGCGCGGCCGGGGCCGGTCAGTGCGCCCACCTCTGCGCAATGCGCAGCCAGCATCGCGGTTTCGACACGGGTCGGATAATATTCCGCAAGTTGAGTGATCTCCTCAAACAATTCCGATCCCCGCCGGTCGTAAAACCAGATGGGCGGCGTGGATTTGGGGGAACGGGAAAGACCCTGAATGATGTCGTTGCGGAAGGCCGGATCAGCGGTGGGCTGACTGGAGTCGTGATCGCGTTCAAGCAGCATCAGATGTCCTTCGCAAGCCGGACGCCGGTGAACTGCCAGCGTTGATGGGGATAGAAGAAATTGCGGTAGCTGGGACGCATATGCCCTCTGGGGGTCGCGCAACTGCCGCCGCGCAGAACGAACTGCCCGGACATGAACTTGCCGTTATATTCCCCCACGGCTCCTTCAGCCGGACGAAAACCGGGATAAAGGCGATAGGCGCTGCCGGTCCATTCCCACACGTCGCCGAACATCTGGGCGAGGCCATCGGCCTGCTCGCAGGCGCGGGGGCGCGGCGCGGCGGCGCGGTCAAGCTGATTGCCACCGTCGGGATCGAGCGCCTGTGCGGCGGTTTCCCATTCCGCCTCGGTCGGCAGGCGGGCGTCCGCCCAACTGGCATAGGCATCTGCCTCGAACAGGCTGACATGCGTCACGGGAGCTGCAGGATTGACGGGGTGCCTGCCATCATGACCGAAACGCGTCCAACCAGACCTGCTGTCATGACGCCAGTAGAGAGGCGCTTCAATCCCCTCCCCCTGCACCCAGGCCCAGCCGTCGGAAAGCCAATGCCGCGCCTCTCGATACCCGCCGTCGGCCATGAATTCCAGCCATTCGCCGTTGGTGACCGGGCGATGCGCAAGGGCGTGGGGTGTCATGATCACCTGATGGGAGGGGCCTTCACAATCGAAGGCGAACCCCTCCCCGACATGGCCGATCTCTGCGACGCCGGCATGCCCCTCGATCCAGCGGATCGGGTCAGGCATGGGCGCTGGCATGGCGCTGGGCGTGGTCCACATGGCCGGCTGCAACGGGTTTTGGGCAAACAGATAGAGGATATCTGTCAGGAGCAGTTCCTGATGCTGCTGCTCGTGATTAAGGCCAAGGGCAACGAGATCGCTCGCGACCGGGGAAAGCTCTGGCAATGCGTCACATAACGCTGCGTCGACATGACGGCGGTAGTTCAGGATTTCCCTCAGCGTCGGGCGGGTCAGGAGACCACGATGTGCGCGGCTGTGGCGCGCGCCCTCCGCCTCATAATAGCTGTTGAACAGATAGGAAAAGCGATCGTCAAAGGGCCTGTACCCCTCCACCTGATCGCGGAGGATAAAAGTTTCGAAAAACCAGGTGACATGCGCGAGATGCCATTTGGCCGGCGAGGTGTCTGCCATGGCCTGAACCGTGGCGTCCGCGTCGGAAAGGGGTTTGGCGAGCATCTCGCTGAGCGTGCGAATGTCAGCATAGCGTTGCTGATGCACAGGCGCTGGGCGTGATCGATCGGTGATCGGCATTCGGCCCCTTTCAAATGCGGTCTGTCCGCTCTTCATGAACCACAAGCGCGCGAGAGCCGAATTGGGTTCGTCCAATCCAGATATTTTCTCGTTACGCGGATATAATGGTTAACGCGATGCACTTCAACGCGAAGCGCCGGGGACCCACTTGATATCGTCAGCGCCATTGCCGTTAAGGCGGCGGGCCATGACGAACAGATGATCCGAGAGCCGGTTGATATAGGCAAGGGCGATCGGATTGAGCGCCACATGCGCAGCAGCAGCGGTTGCGCTGCGTTCGGCCCTGCGTGCAATGGCGCGGGCAAGGTGGATTGCTGAAGCGGCCGGAGAGCCTCCCGGCAGGATAAAGCTGTCTAGCGGCTTCAGATCGGCATTCATCGCATCAATTTCATGCTCCAGCCGCTTCACCTGCGATTCGACGATGCGCAGCGCCCAAGCTGGTTCGTCGCCTTCGACAAGCGGCGTCGCGAAGTCTGCGCCCAGATCGAACAAGTCGTTCTGGATCATGCGCAGCCAATGGGCCTCCGGACTGTCACCCAACGCCAGCACGGCAAGGCCAAGGGCGCTGTTCGTCTCATCGACATCCCCTACCGCCGCCATGCGCGGATCATGCTTCGCAATGCGTGAACCATCGACCAGTCCGGTCGTACCGGCATCACCGGTCCGGGTGTAAATCTTATTGAGCTTGACCATTATCGGAGCGCCTCAGCGGTTTCCACCGTTCATCAGCAGGAGGATCGCCACGAGCAGAACGGCAATCGCCTGGAAGCCGATACGGGCGATCATCATCTTGTTCTGCTTTAGGCTGGATGCGCTGGGCCCCGGTTCGGTGGAGTTCAGTTCTTCCTTCGTCGTCTGAAGAAACACGACGATACCGCGAATGAGCATGACGACGGTCGCGATAGCGGCCGCGATGATGAGCAGGACGAGGAAAGTGTTCATGTCGGTAATCTACGGCTCCGACAGCGAAATGCCAACCGGAAAGACCCCGGCGCGCAGATCGCGGACCAAAATGCCGGGATCAACGCCTGCCTCCCGCAACTCGGCAAGGGTTATGCCGTGCGTGCGCTTTGCGAGGCGCTTGCCATCCGGCCCCAAAAGCAACCGATGATGGCGGTAGAGCGGGGTCGGCAAGCCAAGGAGCGCCTGCAGCAGCCGGTGAATGTCGGTCGCCGCCATCAGGTCCTGTCCGCGCAGGACGAAGCTGATGCCCATGGCCGCATCATCCACAGTTGCCGCTAGATGATAGCTGGTCGGCGCATCCTTGCGCGCAAGCACAACGTCGCCAGCAAGCACGGGCGCCGCCGCAATCCGTCCCTGCACATCATCGATCCAGTGCAGAGGACCGGCGATAGCGGCGGCCTTCGCCATATCGATTCGCCAGGCATGGGGCGTAAAGGCCATGCGCGCCTCCCGCTCTGCCTCAGACAAGTGACGGCAGGTTCCTGGATAAAGCGGCCCTTCCGGCCCGTGCGGCGCGGAGGCGCTGGCGGCGATGTCCGCGCGCGTGCAGAAGCAGGGATAGACGAGGCGCATCGCCTTCAGCCTGTCCAGCGCATCCTCATAGAGCGTCAATCGCTGTGACTGGCGGACCATTTCTCCATCCCAGCCAATACCAAGCCATAGGAGATCCTCGACGATGCCGTTGACATGCTCTTCCCGGCTGCGTGCGCCATCGATATCCTCGATGCGCAGGTGGAATGCGCCGCCCGTGTCGCCGGCGGCGTCATGCGCCATCAGCGCCGACCAGGCATGACCGACATGCAATCGGCCGGTTGGACTGGGCGCAAAGCGGGTCACCATATACTGTGGGCGATGGACCGGGTTCATACAGCCTCTTGACGCGCCATGATGGTTAATGCTGTCATGTTCCCGTCACGTTTTTTGCGATAAAGGCGTGGCAGACAAGGGGGTAGAATTTTTCTATGTACCATCCCGACCTGATACGGCACCCGGAGAATTGCCCGGCGCTGGTGTTGAACGCAGATTACACGCCGCTCAGCTATTATCCACTCAGCCTGTGGCCCTGGCAAACCGCGATCAAGGCTGTGTTTCTGGAGAGAGTGGACATCGTATCCACCTACGAGCGCGAAGTGCATTCTCCCAGCTTCCAGATGAAAATTCCTTCGGTGATTGCGCTGAAGCAATATGTGCGGCCGTCCGAGCATCCGGCCTTTACGCGGTTTAACCTTTTCCTGAGAGACCGCTTTTCCTGTCAATATTGCGGGACAGAGCGCGATCTGACCTTCGACCATGTCATACCACGCCGCGCCGGCGGACGGACGACATGGGAAAATGTCGCGACCGCCTGCTCCCCCTGCAATCTGCGCAAGGGCGGGCGCACGCCGAAGGAAGCCGGTATGCGACTGCACGTCCAGCCAATCCGGCCGACGACATGGCATCTACAGGAAAACGGCCGCGCCTTTCCACCCAACTATCTGCACGATAGCTGGCACGACTGGCTGTATTGGGACGTCGAACTACTCGCTTAAGCCGCTGGCAACCAGTCGAGGTCAAGATCGGTATAGCGATTGGTGTAATGGCCAATCTCTTCCAGCGCAGCCTCGTCCAGCAGCGTTATCCGGCCATTGGCGCGCGAGATCAGGCCGTCGGCCTCCATCTGCCGAATCATCCGGTTCACATGGACCGAGGTCAGGCCCACCGCGTCGCCAATCTCCTCCTGCGTCAGCTTGAGGTCGAAACTGTTCGTGATGCTGTCATCCATCAACCGTAACCTGTCGATGATGTCGAGCAGGAAGGACGCAACGCGCGCACGCGCCGACGAACGGCCCAGCGATGCAAGCCGATCCGTGAGAGCGACGCGTTCCATCTGGGACAACACGAACATCAGCGCAGCGACCCGGGGGTGCTCCTCCAGCAAAGTGCGCAATGAATGTTTGTCGAAGGGGCACAGCACAGAATCCGACAGGGCGACCAGAGATTCCGGGGATTTCCTGTAAACAGTGCTGGCTGATCCAATGAAATCGCCCGCAAAATAAACACGCAATATCTGGCGGCTGCCGTCAGGGAGAATGACATAGCTCATGACCCGTCCTGCGCGCAGAACATACAGTTCGGTGACGGGTTCATTAGCGCGCTGTATCATGGCACCGCGCTTCACCTTGCGCTGATTTTCCTCCAACCGAGCGAGCGCCGCACGCTCCCGATCGGTGAGATTCAGATGCTTCTCCAATCTATCCGCAAAACAACTTCCACTCACGCGACAGCCTTTTCTAAACAAGGTTTCGTTACGGAGGTAAAACGCCCCATGCGCCTTTTGGCTGCATTGGGGGGATTTGCACTAACTTCGATCAAGGGAAGCCGCGCGATTCTCTTTTTCCCTTCAAAGACTTGGAGGAAATATGTTTGCGGGTGATTTTTCCGCCCCTCCCGCGCCTTGCAAGCCGCGCGCTAGGCTTTATGAAGCGAGGCAATGGATCGCATTCACATACGCGGTGGCCATGTCCTGAAAGGGCGGCTTCCGATCTCCGGCGCGAAAAACGCAGCGTTGACGTTGCTCCCCTGCGCCTTGCTCACGGACGAACCGGTAACGCTGCGGAACCTGCCGCGCCTTGCCGATGTGGACAGCTTCGGCCACCTCCTCAACCAGCTTGGCGTATCGACGATGATCGAGGGCGCAAGGCCGGAAGATTTCGGCCGAGTAATGACCCTGCGCGCCGGGAGGGTGACGTCAACCGAGGCGCCCTATGACATCGTGCGCAAAATGCGCGCGTCTATTCTGGTGCTTGGACCATTGCTCGCACGGGCAGGTGAAGCGACCGTTTCCTTGCCGGGTGGCTGCGCCATCGGTAATCGGCCCATTGACTTGCATCTCAAGGCGCTCGAAGCCTTTGGCGCAGTGATCGAGATTGCGGCGGGCTATGTACGAGCAAGCGCGCCGGACGGCGGGCTTCCCGGTGGAACCTTCACATTCCCGGTCGTGTCCGTCGGCGCGACGGAGAATGCGATCATGGCCGCCGTGCTGGCGAGCGGCACCTGCATTCTCCACAATGCGGCCCGCGAGCCGGAGATCGTCGACCTGTGCAACCTGCTGGTGGCCATGGGCGCGGACATTGAGGGAATCGGGAGCGACCGGATCACCATCCACGGCAAGGATCGGCTGCACGGCGCAACCTATAGCGTGATGCCCGACCGGATCGAAGCGGGCAGCTATGCCTGCGCAGCCGCGATCACAGGCGGCGAACTGGAACTGGTCGGCGCAAACGCTGGCGATATGCAGGCCATATTGGAAGCGCTGCGCGAAACCGGCGTGGAAGTCTCCGCGAGCAAGACCGGCATCAAGATCGCCAGCAACGGCAAGTTGCGGCCCCTTTCCCTGTCCACCGCCCCCTTCCCTGCATTCCCCACGGACATGCAGGCGCAATTCATGGCCATGTTGACGCTTGCGGACGGCGCAAGTGTCTTGACCGAGACAATTTTCGAGAACCGGTACATGCATGTGCCGGAACTGGCCCGCATGGGCGCTGACATATCGGTTAACGGCCGCACCGCCGTCGTGCGCGGCGTGGAGAGGCTAACCGGCGCGCCGGTGATGGCCACGGACCTTCGGGCATCGATGAGCCTGATCCTGGCAGGCCTGGCTGCGGAAGGCGAGACGCAGGTCAACCGCGTCTATCATCTGGATCGCGGCTATGAGCGGCTGGAAGAGAAGCTGTCCGCCGTGGGCGCGGATATCGAGCGGGTCAGCGATGGCTGATTTTTGCGGCAATGAGACCGACCGGGCCGCGATCCTCGCCCTGTACGATCTGGATGCCGCGGGGTTCGAAGCGCTCGACGAGATCACCGACTTCGCTGGAGCGTTGTGCGACGTGCCGATCGCGCTGGTCAGCATCGTAGAGACAGAGCGGCAGCGCTTTCTGGCGCGGACCGGGCTGGATGCGACGGAGACGCCGCGCAGCGTGTCCTTCTGCGCGCACGCCATGTTGGGCGACGACCTTTTCGTCATTCCCGACGCGCGCCAGGATGCCCGTTTCGCCGACAATGGCCTGGTGACGGGAGCACCCCATATCCGCTTTTATGCCGGAGCGCCGCTGGTGTCGCCGGAAGGCGTGCCGCTGGGCGCCCTGTGCGTGATCGACAGCAAACCACGCGCGACCCTAACGCCGTTGCAGATGCAGGGGCTGATGGTCCTTGCAAAGCAGGTGACGGCCCATCTGGAAGGGCGGCGGCGGGAAATTCATGTGTCATCATGGGCGCAGGATCATGCCGTTGCCCTATCGGAAAGCGAGACGAAATTCCGAACGCTGGCCGATGCGATGCCGCAGATGGTGTGGTCGACGCTGCCCGACGGGCATCATGACTATTATAATGCCCGCTGGTATGAATTTACGGGCGTCCCGGAGGGATCCACCGACGGTGAAGGATGGAACGGTATGTTCCATTCGGAGGATCAGGACAGGGCATGGGCGCGCTGGCGGCATTCGCTGGAAACCGGCGAGCCCTATGAGATCGAATATCGCCTGCGCCACCATAGCGGTGACTATCGCTGGACGTTGGGCCGGGCGATGCCGATCCGCGATGCCGAGGGGCGGATCACACGCTGGTTCGGAACCTGTACCGACATCCATGAGCAGAAGGTGATGGCCGACCAGCGGGAAATCGTGTCCCACGAACTGTCGCACCGGATAAAGAACATCTTCTCCGTCATCGGCGGGCTGATCGGCATTTCGGCCCGGGAGCATCCGGAAATTGCGCCAGCGGCGGACGAACTCCGCGAGCGGGTTATGTCGCTTGGCCGGGCGCATGACTATGTCCGGCCGCACAGCCAACAGTCCGCGTCAAGGATGGGGCAGAACAGCCTGCTCGGCATATTGGCCGAGATATTCTCGCCCTATATATCGGGCGACGATGCGCGGGTTGAGATTGACGGGACCGACGTCGAAATAGATGATCGCTCCGCAACCCCGCTCGCCTTATTGTTTCATGAACTGGCGACCAATGCGGCGAAATATGGCGCGTTATCAAGCCCGAAGGGGAAGGTTTCGTTGCAGATCGGCAGCGAGAACGGTGTCTGCCGATTCCGTTGGCAGGAGAGCGGCGGACCGGCAATCACGACGCCCGGGCCGGACAGTTTCGGCACGCGCCTGATCTCGCTGAGTGTCGAGCGGCAGTTGGGCGGTAAGATAACCCGTGATTGGGCCGCGGACGGCCTGATCGTCAACCTTGGTATACCAATCCGTTCGATGAACAGAAATTCCGCCCCAGCGGCGTGAAACCCGAAATGGCGAGGGTGGAAAGATCGGGCACCTCATCAGCGATAGCCGATAGCGCCTCCCTGATCGTCTTTTCCCGAAACGGCTTGGTTATGACGCCCAGCGCCGTAGTGGACGCTTCGCCGATCTGAGCTGGGTTGGCTGTCACATAGATCACGCGCACGCCATGGCGAACGGAAAGCAGCTGACCGATCTCAGCGCCTGTAGGGCCATCACGCAGATTGAGGTCTACCAGAGCAATATCGCATTCTTCGGCGGCGAGCAGCGCGTCCTGGCGGTCGGCCGCTATTGCGCAGACATCCATACCTGCACTGTGGACGATATGCTCTATCTCCAGTGCGACGAAAATCTCGTCTTCAACAATCAATACGCGCTTGTTCATCAGTCATCCGGACAAAGGTGACTCGCTCAATACCTCAACGCGCTTCGAGTTCCGGCCAGCGAATGATTCATCACAACATGATGTCGATGGTATGGATGGCCAGCCCGACCAGACCGCCGACCAACGTGCCGTTGATCCGGATATATTGGAGATCGCGACCGACGGCATTTTCAAGTCGGCTCGTCACCGTACGCGCGTCCCAGCTCCGCACGGTTTCGCTGACCAGTTTCACGATGCCGTCACCGTAACTGGCCGCTGCGCCGACGGCCGTGCGGCGGGCGAAGCGGTTAATGAGCGATTTAAGGCGCTGGTCGCCCTGCAGCGTATCGCCAAGCTGCTGAAGCGCTTCACCCAGGCGGCCCGCGACGGCTGCCTGCGGATCACGGGCAGCCCGAAGGAGGCCGGCGCGCGCCTGTTCCCACAGACCGTCTATCCAGCGCTGCATGGCGGGGTTATCGATGATCTCGTCACGAATGCGGGCAACTTTCGCCTGCATGGCCTTGTCGAACTGAAGATCATGGGCGAGCTTGCGAAGTCCCTCTTCCGCCTTGTCACGGAGGGGATGACCGGGATCGGCAGCCATTTCGTCCAGCAGCTTCTGAAGCCCGTCGATGATTGCGTTGGCCAGTTTCTCGTCCAGCCCGGTCCAGCGCATGACGCTGCCCGCCTTATCATGCACCATCTGGCGGATCAGATGGTCATTCGCCTCCAAGGTCCGGCTTGCCCATTTCACAATGCCATCAAGCACCGGGGCATGACGACCGTCGCGCATCGCCGCCTCCAGCGCCTGGCCGGCCAGAGGGCCGATGTTGAGCGCGCGGAGGCGTTGCGCAAGCGCGGCCTTTGCCATGCCGCCCAATCTTTCCTGATCCAAACCCTCCAGAAGGTCGGCAGCGAGGCGAGAGGCACCGAGACGCAGGCGCCCGTCCCCGCCCCCGGGTTGACTAAGGAAACGGCAAGCAGCGGAGGCGACGTCCAGCCGGCGCATTCGCCGGGCAACGACCACGGGCGTCAAGAAATTGTCGCGGAGGAAGGTCGCAAGGGTATCGCCAATGCGATCCTTATTCCGGGGTATGATCGCCGTGTGCGGAATCGGCAGGCCAAGGGGATGACGAAACAGCGCCGTCACGGCAAACCAGTCGGCAAGCCCGCCAACCATGGCCGCTTCCGCGAACGATTGAATGAACGGCATCGCAGGATGGGCATTACCAAAGGCGCGGGCGGCGATGAACAGCGCCGCCATGGCCAGCAACATACCCGTAGCGACGATCCGCATCTGCTGCACGCCACCGGCGGGAAGCGACGGCGGTTGCCATGACGGTCGGATCATCCTCATCACCGCAAAACGGTTACGCCGCCGTTTCGTTCAGTCAAAGCGGATTTTGACGATCATTGGCCATTTATTCGGCCGGGTGCGGGATTGTTCCTGCAGCCGCCTCGTCGCCCTTATTGTAGGTCAGCAGGCGGCGGCTGAGACGCGGACCCACCCATGCCTCCACGCCCATGGCGAGGCTGAACGTCGCGGGAACGATGATCAGGGTGAGCAGGGTGGACAGAATCAAGCCGCCGATCACCGTGATACCCATGGGCGCCCGCCATGCGCCGTCGCCCGACAGGGATAGAGCCGTGGGCACCATGCCCGCGATCATTGCCACGGTGGTCATGACAATCGGCTGCGCACGCTTATGTCCGGCATCTACAATCGCCTCCCATTTGGGAACGCCCTTCTCAATCTCCTCAAGCGCGAAGTCGACCAGCAGAATCGAGTTCTTCGCGACGATGCCAAGCAGCATCAGCAGGCCGATGAATACCGGCATGGATATGGGCTGACCGGCAATGTGCAGAGCGAGCGCGCCGCCCAGCGGGGCCAGCAGCAACGAACCCATGTTCACGAATGGCGGCATCACCCGCTTGTAGAGCAGCACGAGCACCGCAAAGACGAGCATGATGCCCGACACGACGGCGACGATGAAGTTGTTAATCATCTCCGCCTGCCATTTGCTGTCGCCTGTGTTGAGCTTCTGCACACCCAGTATCTTCCCGTTCAAGACCTTGCTCATCGTCGGCAGCGCGTTCAGTTTCGCCATCGCTTGGCTGGTCACGAAGCCCGGCGCCAGATCGGCGCCGACGACTATACGCCGAATCTGGTTATAGCGGCGGATTTGCGTGGGGCCTGCGCCAAACTTCACGTCCGCCACAACCTTGAGCGGTACAAAGCCGCCCGATGCAGTCGGCACCGGCAGGTTTTCGATGGTCGAAATGTCCTTGCGGGAATCCTCCGAGATGGACACGCGGATCGGGATTTGGCGATCGGAAAGCGAGAATTTGGCGCTGCTCTGGTCGATATCGCCGATCGTCGCGATGCGGATCGTCTGGCTGAGCGCCTGCGTCGTCACGCCCATGCTTGCGGCCAGGTCCATGTGGGGATGAATGACGATTTCAGGACGCTGCATATCGCCCTGAACTCGGGAATCGCGCAGTTCGCGCAACTGCGACATTTCGCTGACGATCTGGTTGGCGGTCTTTTCCAGCCGCACGGGATCGTCGCTGCCGAACATGACGATGATGTCCCGTCCGAAGCCACCGCCAGACTGCGACTGGAAATTCACGCGTGCGTCGGCGATCTGCCGGAATTTCGGCGCTACGCTGCGTTCCCAGTCCACGCTGGAAATGCCCCGATCTTTCTTGAGGGTCAGGTATATCTGGGCCTGACCCGGCTGCTCGATATCCGCAAAGGCGGTGTCCACAACCTTAGTGTCTTGCGCCAGCATGTCGGCGACGCTTTGCGCGACCTTGCGGGTCTGTTCGAGCGTGCTGCCCGGGACCATCTCGACCTGGATTATGCTCGAATCCTGATTGGTCGTCGGCTGGAATGTCATCGGCAGCGTGGCGAACGCAATGATGGTCGCCACGAACGACAACAGGGCAATGCCCATCGTCCATACGCGATGATCAAACAGGCGCGCAAAACGCCGCCCCCACCAACTACGCGCGCCTGCAATGGCGCGCTCATAGCGGTCCTTGTCGAGCGACCATTTGAGGATGACCATATACCGGTCCATCATCCAGCCTTCGCCATGGCTTTCCTCGCCATGCGCCTTCAGAAAATAGGCTGCGATCATTGGCGTGATGAGTCGAGCAACCGCCAAGCTCATCAATACCGCCACAACGACCGTCATGCCGAACTGAATGAAGAACTGACCCGAAATACCGGGCATCAATGCGACGGGTAGGAACACGGCCACGATCGCAGATGTCGTAGCCAGCACCGCCAGTCCGATTTCATCGGCGGCGTCGATGGACGCCTGATACGCGGTCTTCCCCATGCGCATATGCCGCACGATATTCTCGATTTCCACGATCGCATCATCAACCAACACGCCAGCGACCAAGCTGAGCGCCAAAAGGGAGATGCCATTAAGCGTGAAATCCATCATCTCCATGAACCAGAAGGCCGGAATGGCGGACAGCGGAATGGCCAGCGCGGAGATAATGGTCGCGCGCCAGTCCCGCAGGAACAGGAAAACGATGACGACGGCCAGCACGGCCCCTTCGACCATGGCGGCCATGGCGGAGTGATATTGATCCTTGGTGTAATCGACGCTGGCGTACAGCTTCTTGAAGTGAACCTTCGGGTTTTCCTTCTCCAGCTTCTCCAGAACCTTCATCGACTCGTCATAAACAGTAACGTCGGAAGAGCCCTTGGCTTTTTCCAGGCTGAAGCTGGTCACCTGACGGCCGTTCATCAGCGCCAAGGAGCGCTGTTCGGCATACATGTCTTTCACTGTGGCGATGTCGGCCAGCTTGACCGTGCGATCGCCCGTGATCCGGATCTGCGTCTGACCGAGAGCATAGGCGTCCTGTGCGTTACCCAGTACACGCAGCGATTGTTCGGCGCCCGCAATCTCCGCACGGCCACCAGCGGCATTCACGTTGACCAGCCGTAGCTGTTCATTCACCTGCGCAGCAGTGATGCCCCGCGCCTGCAGCTTGGCGGGATCGATGATCACGCGGATTTCCCGGCTTACGCCGCCGCTGCGCTTCACCGCAGCCATGCCCTGAATGCCCAGCAGCTGCTTGGCGACGGTATTGTCGATATACCAGCTCAACTGCTCCAGCGTCATGTCCGTGGCTTCGGCGCTGAAATAGGCGATAGGTCCGCCATCAATGTCCACGCGGTTGACCTGCGGCTCCAAAATGCCGTCGGGCAGATCGCTGCGGACCTGATCGACTGCATTCTTCACGTCGTTCACCGCGCGATCCACGGGCGTGCCGATCGCGAACTGGACGAAGGTGTCGGTGCTGCCCTCGCGCGAGATGGAGGTGATCTCGTCTACGCCGCTGATGCCACGAACGGCGGCCTCAATCCGCTGGGTGACCTGCGTTTCCAGTTCCGTAGGCGCAGCGCCGGGCTGAACCACCTGGACCTCAACCGCCGGGAAGCTGACATCAGGGTTCTGATTAACGTCCATCCGATTGAACGCGACGAGTCCGGACAGCAAAAGCGCGACGAAGATGACAATCGGCGACACCGGGTTGCGGATGGCCCAGGCGGAAATATTGCGGAAATTCACTGTGTTCGCCTCTCTGCCCGTTCAGCGCTGTCAGGCGCTTATTTCGCGGCCTTCTGCAATTCCGGCCGGACCTTCTGCCCTGGTGTCAGGAATGCGCCGGCGGAAACCACCACCTTTTCCTGCCCCGTCAGGCCGGACGTGATCGCGACGCCCGCGCTGGATACCTGTCCGATGGTGACATCCCGGCGCTGCGCCTTGTTAGCGGCATCGATTACATAGACATAATTGCCCTTATCATCGCTCTGCACGGCCGATTCAGGCAGAAGGGGCGAGTCACCCGATCCGCTGACGATGCTCACGCCGGCAAAGCCTCCGGGACGAAGCGCAGGATCGAATTTGAGCGCAATGCGGGCGACGCCCTGCCGGTTCTGCGGATCGACGACCGGTGATATCTGCCACACATGCCCCGTAAAGCTGCGCGCGCCACCGACCGGCGTCACCGTGGCGGGAATACCGACCTTGAGCCGGGCGAGATCGCCCTCGCTGACCTGCGCCAACATTTCCATTTCCCCGGCCTTGGCCATGCGGAACAATACGCCTGTGCCGGCGGCTACGACCTGACCCGGTTCAACGGTGCGGGTCAGAACAAGTCCAGCGGCAGGAGCGCGGATATCCAGCCGGCCCGTGCGCGCGCGCTGCTCGCCCAGTTGGGCGACGGCGACGTTGACCTTTGCATCTGCCGCGTCGCGCGTAGCTGTCTTGCGATCAATATCCGCCTTCGAGATGAAACCGCGATCGACAAGCGCCTTGGCGCGGTCCAGTTCGGCCTGCGCAAGCTTGGCGTCGGCCTGTGCGACCTTCACCTGCGCGGCGAGGGAGCGTATCTGTTCAGATTGCACCGAGCGCTCGATCACAGCCAAGGTCTGGCCAGCGCGCGCCCAATCGCCCGGCTGAACGAGGACGCTGACAACCTGTCCGCCCTCTCCCACCACGGCGACAGGCATCTCCACACGCGCAGCGAGCGAGCCCGTGGCGCTTACAGTTCGCTGCACAGAGGACTGGCCGGGAACGATAACGGTGACCACGGGCGCAATGGCCCCTGCCGCCTTGTCTGCGCCCGCACCTGCAGCGTCGCCACCTTTACCCCGCACCATGATGGCGGCCGCGATAAGAATGATTACAACCCCGGCGAGCGCGAGGAGCAGAATCCGCCGTTTACGGCGGCGCGCCACGTCGTCGTCGAACTCGGCCATAGCCACATCACCCGCGAGCTGAGTTTCGAAATTCATTGCCCTACACTCATTTCCCAAGCGGCCATAACCGCTCCCGCAACTGTGTTATATGAATATATCACCGCGCTCAAGCCAAAAACGGCTTACGCTTATGTGCTTATCTTGGCTGCCCGCGGCTGGGAATGCCCGCATATCAGCCTATTTGCAAGTCTGAGCGTAGGGGGAGAGCGATCACCCCAACGTAAGACGCAGCCAGAATGAACGGATTGCAATCATTACGATAGCGGCCATTATACCGCATACATAACGAACGGCGAGATGGGGGCGAGCGATGGAATTGATGGGCTGGATTTTCCTGGGCCTGATCGTAGGTGCCATCGCCAAGCTCATCATGCCGGGTCGTGATCCGGGCGGATGCGTTGTCACGATCCTGCTGGGCATCGCCGGCGCCCTGCTTGCCGGTTACATCGGGCGCATCGCCGGGTTTTATCAGGAAGGCGAAAGGGCCGGGTATATCGCCGCGATTCTGGGTTCTATCGTCATTCTGTGCGCCTATCGCCTGCTGATCCGGCGGACCTAAACGCAAAGGGCCGACCCTCTTCCGAGAGCCGACCCTTCAAAACCATATTCCGGTTTTAGCGGAGCGAGCCGCGACGAACCAGATTGACGATCGCCAGCAGGATGACTGCGCCGATCAGCGAAACGATGAAGGAATTCACGGTCAGCACCTGATTGATCGTGCCACCATTGAAAATAAGTCCGCCAATAAATGCGCCGACGATGCCGACGACGATATTGAGCAGAATGCCCTGCTGCGCATCAGTCCGCATGATCATGCTTGCGAGCCAGCCGACGACGCCGCCAATGATCAACCAAAGAATGATTCCCATGATATGCTACTCCTTCCGAGCTTTCCCCACGCCAGGATATCCTGTGGGAGATATAACAGTGGAAGCCGGCCTGCGTTCCGCAGCGGGGAGATTATATTTCGGTTAAGCAACCATCTGGCGGATTTCCGGCCCGATACATGGTTAAGGCCGCCGACTCGGGAGAGCCGACGACCTTGAAACACTGGACAATACGCAGCGTCAGTATTTCTGCTGACGCTCGTACAGCGATTTATAGTGCTGGATACGCGTGACGCGCAGCCCGGGCATGCCCGACCGGTCGACAGCGCGTTGCCAGCCGGCAAATTCCTCCAGCGTCAGCGAATAGCGCTCGCACGCCTCGTCAACGCTCAGCAGCCCCCCATTCACGGCCGCAACGACCTCCGCCTTACGCCGGACCACCCAACGGGTCGTCGTGGGCGGGGGCAGGCTGTCGAGTGTCAGCGGCTCTCCCAGCGGGCCTACCACCTGGGCAGGGCGAATCTTGTGATTCTCGATCATTCTCACCTCAAAAAACGGCACGGGGCCTTTTGGCCTGTGGTTGGTCCACCTATTCCATGACAGCGTTGAACATCGGCTAAAGCGCCACGGTAAACGCCGTCTTCATTTTCATTGCCCCACCATTAATTGGTCTGAAATCAGGATATTGAAGCATCCTCCCAGCACAGAAAGATCCAGCATCGCGCCCCCGCGCGGTGCAAAGACTTCCGCCAGAACCGCAATGCGGTCAGCCTCTTCGACATTTTCATGCCAAAGGGACTCGACGGCGCGCACGGTCGGGCTGTCCGACTGCAAGGCTGTCGACGCAGCCAGCAGGACGGACAGATCGAGCGACAGCAGAGGCGTCGCCTCAGCCGCCGTGCGCTCCTGCATCCGGGAAAAACTCAAATCCATGAGAGCCTTAGTAGCCAGCAAAGGATAAAGGCGGGTAAACCCCATGGTCACAGACCGTTAGGGCGAATGAAGGCTTGATTAAGGCGGCTGGAAAATGGCGGAATTCCGGCCTATAGGCCTCTGTCATGCAAGGAGAATTTCAGATCGACCCGCCATTTTCGGCGCGCAGGATCGTCGTGGCCATGTCCGGCGGCGTGGATTCGAGCGTCGTAGCGGCGCTTGCCGCCCGAACCGGAGCGGAAACCATCGGGGTCACCCTGCAGCTTTATGATCATGGCGCGGCGACCGGGCGGACCGGCAGTTGCTGCGCCGGGCAGGACATTCGCGATGCCCGCGCCGTCGCCGACAAGCTGGGCATCGCCCATTATGTGTTCGACCATGAAAGCCGGTTCCGCGACACGGTCATCAACGATTTCGCCGACGAATATATGGCGGGCCGCACCCCCATCCCCTGCGTCAAATGCAATATGGGGGTGAAGTTCACCGACCTGTTCGCCCTCGCCCGCGACCTGGGCGCCGATTGCCTCGCCACCGGCCATTATGTGCGCCGGGTTCTGGGTCGCCAAGGCGCTGAACTGCATCGCGCCGCCGATCCGGCGCGCGACCAGAGCTATTTTCTGTTTGCGACCACGCAGGCGCAGCTCGACTATCTGCGCTTTCCGCTCGGCGGGATGCCCAAGCCGCAGGTGCGCGAGATTGCGGCGTCGCTCGGCCTGGCCGTGGCGCTGAAGCCCGACAGCCAGGACATCTGCTTCGTGCCCGATGGCGACTATGCCGCCGTGGTGCGCAAGGTGCGGCCGGACGCCGACGATGGCGGGGAGATCGTGCATGTCGACGGACGGGCGATGGGCCAGCACAAGGGGCTGATCCATTATACGGTCGGCCAGCGCAAGGGGCTGGAGATCGGCGGCCAGGCCGAACCGCTCTATGTCGTGCGGCTGGACGGCGCGGCGCGGCGCGTGATCGTCGGCCCGAAGCGGGCTCTGGCGGTTAGCGCAGCGACGATCCGCGACGCTAATTGGCTGGCGGACGACCTGTCCGGCCCACTGACCGCGAAGGTGCGGTCGATGGCCAAGCCCGTCCCGGCGCGAATGGCGGGCGACCGGCTGGTATTCGATGCGCTCGAATATGGCGTCGCGCCGGGTCAGGCGGCGGTGCTGTATGACGGCGACCGGGTGCTGGGCGGCGGATGGATCGGCGAGACGGAAGGCGTGGAGAGCGCGTTGGCGCTGGCTTAGGGTTGCGGGTCGGGCGGTAATAGCGCGCGCCTTCATTTGGCTGGGCCGCGCCGAAATGTTGCGATAAATCCAACGAAGTTGCGGAAGTTGCGGGTCGTGACGCATTTTGGTCCGGAAAGTCGCAACAAGGTCGCATGTTGGTCGCAGGTACGTCTTACTTGCGTCGCATGTACGTCGCACTTGCGTCTCACTACGTCGCATGGGCGTCCCATGTTGGTCTCATGTGCGTCGCACTCACGTCTCATACGCGTCCCATCCCGTCGCGCTCAGGTCGCAGGTGATTCCCGCTTGCGTCGCATTGGCGCGTTGGCGGGATCATTGACGTGACGCCCTGCGTGACGGGTGTGGCATAGAGTTTCATGCGGGGGATTAGAGCATGATCCATCGCATGTAGGACAGGAATGTATGGAGGCGATCAACGCCCGTCATGCCAGCGCAGGCTGGCATCTCGGGAGAGGCCACGCCAATAGGCCTGAGATCCCAGCCTTCGCTGGGATGACTGTGAAAAGCAGACCACCTACTATCGACCATTTGATGTCGTTCAAAGTGCCTTTGGCGTTTCCAGATAGCGGACATCGCAAAGCAGCGATAAGCAGGGTCAATGGGAATGTTAAAACTAGATCAGAGAACTGCCGAATATCAGTGGGCGACCGATATTGCCTTCGATGGCTTACGTCTGGAAGTCCTTTCGCCCGAAGGAGACATGCTTTTTGACGTTAGCATTCCCGAAGGTGGACCGATCACTGTCAACACCTTCGGGAAAGAGGTTGCCGCCGATGTGATGCTCGCAGCGATCGAAACCGCGCGCGGCGCGAGGTAGCCGCTCACGACCAATACCGGTCGTTTAGATTTGGTGCCAACCTGTTCTAATCTACCCGAGGAGAGCGCACGTTGGTTGCTCCAATTCTTTTCATCTTATTTCTAAATTTTTTCGCTATATCACTTGCTGTGGCGAGTTTGCGTGATGGTAAGCCCGCAATCGTGAGTATGTTGCTAGAGAGGTCTAAGGGTATCTCTATAACAAGGCATGATCAGCCGATCCGATATTGGCTGATAACAACGAACTACATTTTCAGCGCCTTAGGTCTTGCCGTTCTTACACCATCAATGATCCAGCAAATTCTCCACCAATAACGACACAATCGCTATCTTGCCGCAAAGTGGCAGAGGCGAAGACGGCAATCCGCCGAAATTGATAAGCGACAGTCCGCTTCCCACCCTTTTCGTCATCCCCGCGAAAGCGGGAACCCAACGCGCCTTGGGCATGCAAGGCATTGGAGGGGAGATGGGTTCCCGCCTTCGCGGGAATGACGGGATGTGAAATAGGGTGATGGATCGCTACCCACCCTTCTCGTTATCCCGGACTTGATCCGGCATCCCGCTGTTGCTCCGAGTTCGCCAGGAAGCGGGACCCCGGGTCGAGCCCGGGGTGACGAGGGAAACAATCGCTGAGCTAGATGGATCGATTGGCTCCATCCCGGTGAACGCCCTCTACCTTTCCGGATCGAGCAGGCAGCCGAAGCCCTTTTTGTATCGCGCAGTGCGGTTCGCCAGCAGGGGGACGCTGCCGGTCACGGCCTGGTCCGTGGGATCGTCCGAGACGGACACGATTTCCATGCCCGGTTCGGTGTCGCCCTTGCAGCTGTCCATCGTGCGCCCCTCGACATAGCGGCAGGAGCAGGTCATCCGCGCGCCATAGCCGGCGCCCACGGTGGCGCGCGCCTGCCACTGGCCCCATTTCCAGATGAAGAGCGCGAGCAGAAGCAGCACGACCACGCCCGCAATGATGCGCCATCCTTTCCGGCTTATCGATATGGCCTGCATCCCGTTTCCTTCCCGATGGCGTTCGGCCTAGCGGTCCCATGATCCGACCGGTATTTCCACCGAGCAACAAATCGCTCTAAGGAAGCGCGATGAACAGCAAAAGCCGTCTTCGCACAAGCCTTGCCATCGCGGCGGCCCTGTTTCTGGGTTCGGCGAGTGCCTACCTGATGCCGGCCCTGTCGCAATCGCCGCTACGCTACACCATCGCCCCGGACGCCGCTGTGGGGAGCGACGCGCTGCGCGCCGCCGTCGATCCGGTGTTCGACACGTCTGACATGGGCGAGACGCGCGCGCTGCTGGTGCTGCACAACGGGCGGATCGTCGCGGAGCGCTATGCGCCCGGATATGGGCCGGACAGCAAGCTGCTGTCCTGGTCGATGGCCAAGACGGTGACGGCGGTGCTGGTCGGGCTGATGGTGTCGGACGGGCGGCTGGCGCTCGATTCCCCTGCCCCCATCCCCGCCTGGGGCCAGCCGGGCGATCCGCGCGGGACGATCACGCTGCGCCAGTTGCTGACAATGTCGTCGGGTCTGGATCACGTCGAGGACGGACCGCCGGAGAAGGGCGTGGACACCTATCGCATGCTGTTTACCGACGGGGCGCAGGACATGGCGGCCTATGCCGAGGCCAAGCCGTTGGCCGACCAGCCGGGCAGCACATTCAATTACAGCAGCGCCACGAGCGTCATATTGAGCGACGCGCTGACCCGGATGCTGACCGACAGCCCGGACCCGGAAACGCGACGGGCAGCGATGATGCGCTTCGTCGACGGGCGGCTGAAGGAACCGGTGGGGTTGTCCAGCCTGACCCCAGAGTTCGATGCGCGCGGCACGATGATCGGCGGCAGCATCATGCACATGACGGCGCGCGACTATGCCCGGTTCGGCGAGTTCCTGCGCAATCGCGGGCAGGCAAACGGCCGCCAGATATTGTCCGAGCGCTGGATCGACTTCATGACCGCCCCGTCCGCGCGCAATGGCGGCTATGGCGGACATCTTTGGCTGAACCGGCCGGGGGCGGAGGATGTGCTGTTTCCGGGCCGCGGCCCCGGCAGCCTGTTCGGCTGTGTCGGGCATAACGGGCAATATATTTTGGTGTCGCCCAAACAGGGGCTTACGATCGTGCGGCTGGGCATGTCGACGGCGGAGCAGCGTGTGGCGCTGCGGCCGGCGCTGGCCCGGATCGTGGAGCTGTTTCCGAGTTAGAGGGTAAACATGCCCTCTATCACCGTGCGGCACTGGCCAGTGAGGATGACTCGGTCTCCGTCCAGTGTGCAACCCAGATGACCGCCCCGACTTGAGGCCTGGAACGCGCTGAAGCGGGTCTTTCCCAAACGCTCCGCCCACCAAGGCGCGATGACGGCGTGGGCCGATCCGGTGACCGGGTCTTCATCAACGCCGCCGCCCGGCACAAAGGCGCGGCTGACGATATCGGTCGCGTTGCCCGGGGCCGTAGCGATGAGCAGGATATCGCCATGCGTCTTGAGCGTAGGGAAATCTGGCGTCAGCGCGCGTATCGCGGCTTCGTCGCGATAGACGAATACCGCATAGCCGCCATCTCGCCAAAGCGTCTCGATGACATCCCCGCCCATTCCCGCCGCCAGCTCGGAGAGCGGTCGAGGCGCTGGCGTCCAGGCCGGGAGCGAGAGGGCATAGCCCTCCCCTTCCCGCCGGACCTCCAAGAGTCCCGCATGGCGCGTGCGGAAACGGATGGTCTCGCCGGAGATCAGGACGTGGCCGCTGGCCAGGGTCGCGTGGCCGCACAGCTTGACCTCGACCGTGGGGGTGAACCAGCGCAGTTCATAGTCGGCGTCCGGGTCATCGACCGTCGGAATGGTGAAGGCGGTTTCGGAGAGGTTATTCTCGGCCGCGATCGCCTGCATCACTTTATCGGGCAGCCAGGCGTCGAGCGGCATCACCGCCGCCGGATTGCCGGTGAAAGGGCTGGACGCGAAGGCGTCGACCTGGACAATGGGCAATTGGGTCATAGGCGACTCCTGTGCGGGGCTCCGGTGCGGGCCTTTTTCCACCGCCGCCTTTCGCGGCCAAGGTCCACCACAAGGCAATTGGCCCGGTCATACGCCTTCAGGGATAGAGCAACCCTTCGTCCCAGCCTTCGCCGGCGCGGGTGAACAGGCGACGTTCGTGCAGGCGATATTCGCGGTCCTGCCAGAATTCGATCCGCTCCGGCACGACCCGGAAGCCCGACCAGTGCGGTGGCCGTGTGACATCTTGGCCCTCGAACCGCTCCTTCTCTTCCTCGAACCGGCGCATGAAGGTTTCGCGGGAATCGAGTGGGCGGGACTGGTCAGACGCCCAGGCGCCAAGCTGGGAGTCGCGGCTGCGCGTAGCGAAATAGGCGTCGGCCACCGATGCGGCGACCGTTTCGACCCGTCCCTCGATCCGGATCTGCCGCCGCAGCGACTTCCAGTGAAAGAGGAGCGCGGCATTGGGATTGGCGAGCAGTTGCTCCGCCTTCCGTCCCTCGAAATTGGTGTAGAAGACGAAGCCTTCCGGCCCATGCCCTTTCAGCAGGACCATTCGAACGGACGGACGCCCCTGCCCGTCCGCGGTGGCGAGCGTCATGGCATTGCTGTCGTTGATCTCGCTGTCACGCGCCTCGGCATACCAGGTGTCGAAAAGGGTGAAAGGATTAGTGGACATCCCAGCCGTCTAGAAAGGCGGAAGGGGAATGTCGAGCGGGACAGCGGTACACAGTCAACGGAAACAGGCAAAAGAAAAGCCCCAACAAAGGGGCTTTTCCATGAGTTGAGCTTGGCTCAGCTAAATGACTTAAACGAAGCCACCGCCGAAGAGCCAGCCCCAGAAACCCTTGTGACCGGTTGTCTGGGGAGTCTTTTTCTTTTGCATAAAAAACCCCGAATCATAAACCGCAGCTTCCCTAGCTGCAGCGATGGGGTTAATCTAAACAAGGGTGGTTTACAAGATTTTAACCATCTATTTTAATTAGTAAACGCCCAGTGTTTCTGCGGCGCCAGAAGCTCCAGCAGGGACGGACCGTCTGCTGGGCGGCCGATATGGTAACCCTGCCCGATGTCGCAGCCCATGCTAGCGAGCATATAAAGCGTCTCCGCCTGTTCGATTCCCTCGACCACAACCTTCATGCCGAGCGCGTGCGCCAGTTCGATGGTTGAGCGCATGACGGCCTGGTCCTGTGCATTAGTGGCAAGAGCCGAGGCGAAGCGCCGATCGACCTTCAATTCGCTGGCGGGAATGCGGCGCAGATATTCCAGCGTCGACATGCCAGTGCCATAATCGTCGATCGACAGGCCGATGCCCTTCGCGCGCAACTCCTCAAGCAATTCCTGCGCCGTGCCCCCTTCCGCCATCGCAGCGGACTCCGTGACCTCAAGGATCAGGCTTTCGGCCGGGATGTCATGACGGACAAGAACCGCCTCGACCATGTCGATGACTTCGCGATTCGTGAGCTGGCTGGGTGAGATATTCACCGATATCGTGAAGTCGGGTATCCACTGGCGCGCGTCCTTCACCAGTTGCGCGGCGTCTTCCAGCACGAAGGACGTTATCTTGCCAATACGGCCATGGCGGTCGGCGACCTCCACAAATTCGGCTGGATTGATCGGGCCCCGCGTCGCGTGGGTCCAGCGCACCAGCGCCTCTGCGCCGACGAAGGCCCGGGTCGCAAGATCCAGCTTGGGCTGATAAGCCACCCAGATCTGGCCGCTCTGGATTGCCTGATCCAGCTCGCCAAGCAACGACAGCGTCCATTCCTTCGCGCCGGACGTGGCGGGATCATGGACTTTCCAGCCCACGCCCTGCTGGCTTGCGGCGTGAGCAGCGGCCAGCGCGCTCGCCAGGCGGTGCGAGAGCGGCATGTGCGTTTCCTGATCCAGACCGAACGCCACATCTACGTCGAAGCTGCGATCGAAGACCTGAATAGGCGTGCGGAAAATGAGTTGCAGGGCCTTGAACTGGTCGATCACCGTCGTCTGTTCAGACGCCGGCGCCAGCCAGAAGAAATTGCCATCGTCGCCATGAAGCAATTGGGCTCCGCCGGTGCCCAGGGTCATGCGCGTGACAATCTGCTTCAGCAATTCCCGCTCTCGATCGGGCGGAAGCGCGCTGATAATGTCGATGAAATGCCGCACGCGGACGGCGACCAGCAGGCCTGTATCTAGCTGATCCCCATGCAGGATCGCCGTGGCGGTGGGCAGGCCCGACACCGGATTGGTCGCGCCCTGGCTGCGCTTGCGGGCGCCGAAGCGGAGCCATGCTGCAGCAACCATGGCCGACAGCAGCAGGACGATGGCCGGCGCCACGTCCATGAAGATATTGGCCTTTTCAAGCAGAAGGGGGCCGATCAGAGCCCCCCCCATCGCCGTCACGGAAACTATGCTAGTGACAAGGCGACGCTTCATATACAGCAGGCAAGCCGCCGCGGCACAGGCCAGCAGCCAGGCCGGCACCCATCCCAGAACCAGGGGGCGTCCGCGCATGAGCGTTTCCGCACCGACGGCGACGATGAAAGGCCGCGCCGACCGCGTCTGTCCCGGAACAAAGAACATATCGCCCGTCGTTGGCGAATTAATGCCGATCAGCACGTCACGTCCCTTAACCGGCACTGCAACACGCGCGTTTTCCAGAACGTCCGTCGCGCTCATGTAGGGAATGGACGAGACCCGGAAGGAGTAGTCGATGGGATAGGTCTCATCCACATCACCGTTCACTCCGGCGATCGCAGACTCCATAGAACGGTGAGGCCGCCCGTCGATGAGGCGCCCATAATATTGCACCGCCACGCCGTTCCAAAATTCCAGCCATTTCAGATCCATGACGGTTTCGGCAACCCGCGCGACCTCAGGCATGGGCAGGATCGCCCTGCCCGCCTTCTCGCTTCCGGCATTGCCAAGTCCGCTCGTAACCAGAACACGCCCGGGATAACGCGAAATGACCTCTGTCAGCTTCCTGTCGCCCACGCGCTCGCCGGAGCGCAGGAAAATGTCGATGAAGACCCTTTCCGCGCCATTGTCGAACAATCGCTGGGTCAACGTCGCCAGCCGCTCACGATTCCAGGGCCAGGGGCCGACTTTCATCAAGGATTCGTCGTCGATGCCGACCACAACCAATTTACCACTGACCGGCTGGGCGCGGATCTTGTTCCGAAGGGTATGAAGGGACAGGTCCAAGGGCTCGCCGAACGCTGAAATGCCGACGAGCAAAGACGCAAGCGCCAACCATATGAGGAGCTGGCGCTTTTTAAACAACGCTTTAGCGCGTGCGCGGAACTGTGCAGGCGGCATTGGTTAAATCCTTCCCCACCACAGTAGCCATCAATCATTAGCAAAGTGCAAACGGCCGGGCGCGGAAGGGAAGCCAAGAAGCTGAAAATTCAATGGATAGTCGGCTGCGTCCGTTGCATCGCATCCGGAATGGAGCACAGTTTCGATCATGGGCCGCAAACAGGGGAGATGCCAGGATCAGACCTCTTGACGCACTGACCGCATATCCTTAAACGCCGCCTCCTGACAGCGCCCTACCGGCGCGCGGCCCCTTCGTCTAGCGGTTAGGACGCGGCCCTCTCACGGCTGAAACACGGGTTCGATTCCCGTAGGGGTCACCAAACCATTGAAAATGCGTGTTTTCTTCAGGTTCTCTATGGTCTAGCGACCATTTGGAATCTGATCCTTTTGATGTAAATTTACTTATATGTGATTTTTATTTACGTTTTATCGCATTCCTTTGTTCTTTTATGTCTATGTTTAACTTCTAGGCTAAAAAGCGAAATCGCCCTTTGGAAAATATTGTTGTTTTTCAATATTTTGAATGATGATCTGCTCGATTTAGGCGTGATAAATCATCAATATGCATGTGTTGGACTTGCTCGCGTAGCTTACGCGAGGACATTGGAGACACCTGATTTTGTTGAAGCGATCGGGGTGGGACAGTATCGATTGCTGGGCCCGATATGCTCGATGATTCGACGCTTCTGAAGATCGCGCCGATCCTATCGGCGCTAGGCCGGCTGCAGCCTTAGCTCGGGGTGATCCGCGAAGATCTCCATCACGATGTCGAAATAGGTCTTGCCTTGACCGGAAGCCAAGGCCCTGATCTGATCTTCGATTGGCTCACCATTGAACTTGCTCCTTGATGAACGTCGCTGCTCGAAGAACGTACGGGTCACCTCCGGCCCGAGAGCCGCGCGGCTGGCGCCCATGTTGCGCCACAGGATGTCGACTGCTCCCGTATATGCAAGGTGTCCGTCATGAGGACCCCACATATTCTTGCTGGTAAAATGGGTCGATAGGACTCTGCGGCAGCGGAGGATTGGTGATGCAAGATGATGGGGTGGGTGTCGCGGGCGCGGCGGATATGGATGCGCATGGTGCTGAGCACAGGTATCAGCATAGTCGTCAGCACAGTGCGCAAGGATTTGGCGGTGCGCCTAAGCCGCCGCATCGCGTTGAAGTCATCGTTGGGGAGCCGCGGCGCCGACGTTGGTCGGCAGAGGATAAGGCACAGATCACAGCGGAGAGTTTTGCGCCGGGCGCCAATATCTCGGCGGTTGCGCGCCGCTATGGCGTGAGCGCGGGCCTACTGCATTACTGGCGCCGTGGCGCACGTGAAAAGGGCGTTGGCGAGGCGATCACTTTTCACGCGGTACGGGCTGTCGGCACTGAAGACGGGCGGCAGGTTGGCGAGCAAGCGGCAATCGAAATTGACCTGGGCGAAGCGCGGGTTCGTTTGACCGGCCGCGTCGACGGATCGGACCTGACGAGCGTATTGCGGGCCATAAGAGCAAGCGCATGATCGCGATCGGCGAGCATGTGAAAATCCTAGTGGCGTCGGCGCCGATCGACTTCCGCCGGGGGATAAATGGACTGGTTGCGCTCGTGGCCGAAGCGCTGAAGATGGATCCCTATTGCGGCAGCATTTTCGTGTTCAGGTCTAAACGGCGGGACCGACTGAAACTGATCGCATGGGACGGATCAGGCATGATCCTCCTGACGAAATGGCTCGAGAATGGAGGTTTTGCATGGCCAGCGGCGCGCGATGGCGTGGTGCATCTGAGCGGCGCGCAAATGGCCATGCTGCTGGCCGGTCATGAGTGGCTGACGGCACCAGGGTCGGCGGTAAAAAGACCGGTGAAGGCGGGATAAATGTGCCAATTTGTTAGGCTTTTGGCGGGTTTTAGGCTAATGTTGGTCATGTCCAGCGAAGCTGCCAACTTCCCTCGAGATCCCGACATTCTGATCGGACTGTTGCAGGCACGCGATGCTGAAATCGAGAGACTGTCTTGCTTGTTGAAGAGCGCCCAGGCGATGCTGTGGGGCGCGCGCTCGGAAAAAAGCAGCGTCATTCTGGAAGGTCAGGAGGTCCTCGACCTTGGCGATCTGGCCGATGATGTGACGCTGGTGCCGGCCAATGATGCTGACGCAAGGAGCGTCACCGTCCCTGGTGCCAAACGCAAGAAGGCAGTCCGCAATATCGGCGCTCTGCCAAAGCATCTCGTACGGATCGAAGAGGTCATTGAGCCGGCATCAACACAATGCGCCTGTTGCCAGGGCGCGTTGCACAGGATCGGCCAGGATGTTGCCGAAGCGCTGGACAGCGTGCCGGCCATTTTGCGGGTGTTGCGGACGATCCGTCCGAAATATGCCTGCCGTCAGTGCCAGACCGCCCCGGTACAGGCGCCCGCCAAACGGCGGATGTTCGAAGGCGGCATGGCAACGACCAGCCTTATCGCCAATGTCGTTGTCTGGAAGTTCGCTCAGGTCATGTTCCGCTCCACCGGCAGGTCCAGATGCTCAGCGGCCAAGGCATCACCCTTGACCGAAACACCTTGGGCTTGTGGGTTAAACGATCAGCCTGGTGGCTGATGGGATTATACCGACGACAGCTCGAGATCATCCACGGGCATGACCGGATCTTTTGCGATGAGACCCGGATGCCCGTCCAGGAAAAGGGCAGAAAACGCACCAGGATCGGTTGGTTCTGGGCGCATGCGCTCGATGATCGACCATGGAACGGGCCTGCACCACCCGCTGTGGTCTATATCTATGCGAAAAGCCGCGGGAATGCGGCCATCAAGCAGCAACTGACGGGCTATCACGGCACGCTCCAGGTGGATGGCTATGGCGCATATAAAAGCCTGCTCAAGGCCAGCCCCCGTTCGGACATGGGCAATCGGCAGATCAGCTTGGCCTTCTGCATGGCACATGCCCGGCGCAAGTTTACCGATATCTACAAGAAGACCGCCTCGCCAATCGCCCGGAGCATCTTCGAGCAGATAGGGCTCCTCTATGCCGTAGAGGCGCGGATCCGCGGTACCAGTGCGGAACACAGGCTTGAGGTCCGCCGGGCTGAAACGGCGCCATTAATGGCAGCCCTCAAAACCATGCTGGATGACGCGCTACCTCAGCTGTCTGCGAAATCCGCATTGGCTGGCGCGATCAAATATGCGCTGGCGCATTGGTCTGGGCTGAACCTGTTCCTTCACGATGGCCGCTTCGAGATCGACTCCAATACGGTTGAGAGAACAATGCGCGCCATTGCCATCTCGCAGACATTCTGCCCATGTCGGGCGCGACGTCGTCATGTGGTATCGGTGGCATCCGTATTTCGAGCGGACGGTTCGATGCGAGTATACGGAGGATCGGGCAACCGGCAGAGTCGCTCATATCGTCGTGCGCCAAGGCGAGGTGATTGTCGTTCCGGCCTGGATGTTGGATCGCGACGTTTGCGAGGCGTTCAGCTTGGGCAGCCCTCGTGTCATCGTGGGGGCGCTCGCCGATCTCCATAATCTCTTGATCGAAGCCGGCCTTCGACATGCGCTGCTGAGCGGATCTAACGCTCAGGAGGTTATCGATGAAGCTCTTGCCCCCACCGACGCGGCTGCCGGCGCTGCGCCAACTGATCATGCCACTCGACTCCAGAAGCCTGGACGGTCTGACAAAGGACCAGCGCGACGTCGCGGTGGCAAGCCTCGCCAAGCTGCTGATGGCGGCCGCAGGCGTCTCGGACGAGGAGATGACCGATGACCGCCGGTAATCTTCTTCCTATGGCCCTGCTGCGGCGCAAGGCCGTCGTCTATGTCCGACAGTCGACGACCCAGCAGGTGAACGCCAACCTTGAGAGCCAGCGCCGGCAGTACGAGCTGGTCGATGTCGCTCGACGTTGGGGCTTCCGCGATGTCGAGGTCATCGACGAAGATCTCGGCCGCAGCGCCAGTGGTGCAGTCGAGCGTCCCGGTTTCGAGCGCCTTGTCGAGGATCTGTGTACCGGCCATGTCGGCGCCGTCCTGTGCCTGGAGGCCTCGCGCCTCTCCCGCAACGGACCAGACTGGCACCGGCTGCTGGAGCTTTGCGGCCAGGTCGACGCCCGCGTCATCGATATCGATGGCATCTATGACCCTGCCAAGCCGAACGACCGGCTCTTGCTCGGCATGAAGGGCAACATCAGCGAGTTCGAGCTTTCGGTCATTCGCGCGCGTATGTACGAAGCTGCGCGGCAGAAAGCCCAGCGTGGCGAGCTGCGCATCAGCGTCCCGATCGGCTACATCTGGCATCGCGATTACGGCCTCAGCTTCGATCCGGATATTCGGGTGCAGGAGGCCATCAGGCACATCTTTGCGCGCTTCCGCGAGATTGGCAGCGCCCGGCAGGTGCTGATCGCACTCACTGCGGAAGGCATGCATTTCCCGCGGCCGTCCGACGGCAAGATGATGATCTCTTTTGACTGGGTGCCGATCCGCTACCGCAACGTCATCAGCGTGCTGAAGAACCCATTCTACGCCGGCGTCTATGTGTACGGGAAGACCGAGAAGCGCACCGAGATCGTCGGTGGCCGGGTCCGTAAGAGCTATGGACATCGCAAGTCGTACGACGAGTGGGCGGTCATGCTCAGGGAGCATCATGACGGCTATGTCAGCTGGGAAGAGTTCGAGCTGAACCAGAAGGTCTTGGCGACCAACGCCTATGGCAAAGCGGGCGGCGTAAAGTCGGGTCGTGGCGGCAAGGCGCTGCTCGCCGGCATGCTTACCTGCGGCCATTGCGGCCGCCGTCTCTGCGTCGTTTATGTTGGCCGACGCATCGGCTATCATGTTTACCGCTGCGACCGTTCGAACCTCATGCTGGCCCGGCCCCGATGCATGACCACCAATGGCGGCCGAACCGACGCGGCGATATCGGAGGAGCTGTTGCGCGCTGTGGCCCCTATGGCGATCGAAGCGGCTTTGGAGGCGGAGCGCATGCATCTCGAGGGCGAAGCGCAAAGGCGACAGATGGTCGAGCTGGATCTTCAGCAGGCTCGTTACGAAGCCGCGCTTGCTGAACGACGTTATGCGGCCTGTGATCCCGATAACAGGTTGATTGCCGCGCAGCTCGAGAAGAGCTGGGAAGCGACGCTTCGCCGCGTAGAGGCCTGCGAGGCGCGGCTTAACGATCGACAAGCCGATCAGGTTGATATGCCGGATTTCGCGGGCCTGGCCCATGATCTCAAGGCAGCGTGGGCCGATCCCGATGTCGACATGCGCTTCCGGCAACGGCTTTTGCGGGCGCTGGTCAAAGATATCGTCGCAACGACCGACAAAGACGCGCAGGAAGTTGAGCTCACCATCCATTGGCAGGGCGGGCAGCATTCGCAGGTCCGCATTCGCAAGCCGAAGCCCGGCGAACATACCAAGAGTACGCCCCAAGACGCGATGGCTATCATCCGCTCGATGGCCACACGCTGGTCCGACGCCGACGTCGCTGCTACGCTCAACCGCATGGGTATGCGTACCGGTCAAGGTAAGACCTGGACCGGCCACCGCGTCAGCTCGCTGCGCCGTGTCCACAAAATCGAAGGCTATAAATCGGCCGGTACAACCGACGGCGAATGGCTCACCATGTTGGAAGCCGCTACAAAGTTGGGCGTCACCAGCCACAAAATTCGGCGTGCCGTAGAAGCTGGGTTGCTTCCGACCGAGCAGATCATGCCCGGAGCACCCCATCAAATCCGCGCTGTTGATCTCGAAAAGCCCGAAATCCGCGCCGCGATCTCGCGAAAAGGTCCGTGTCGCACTCATGACCAAAACCAGGAATCCCTGTTTTCCGCCATTTGAAAAGGAGCAGCACAATGAATCAGGCATTGCCCTGGGCAGACGTAATAGTCTCTTCTCAGGCAGCGACGGCGGCGCGGAAAGCTGGGCTGTCCTGGCATCGCTATTGCAAACAGCAAGGCTCAATGGCCTGGATCCCTATGAATGGCTCAATGACGTGCTCGAGAAAATCGTCTCGGGCGCTGTAAAGAGCCATGAGATCGATACCCTACTGGCGTGGAACTGGCGGGCGGCCTCCAATCCCGCTAGTCGCCTGGCAGCATGAGCAGCAGTCGATTTAAGCGTCCAGCCAAGCCCGGGAAGGCCCGGACCCTAACCCCGGCAAAGCTGGAAGAATGGCTGGCCAGCCTTGATCCACCGGCAGCCAATGTCTCGATGATCGATGGGTATCTGGCCGCTCTCGTCGTCTCTCCGCAGTTTATCCCGCCTGAAGAGTGGCTCTTGCCGATCCTTGGCCGCAAAGTTGCCGACGCCCCCGACGGCAGTATCGAGGGCAATGTCCGAAACACCGTCTTCCAACGCTATAGTCAGATCGGCTCCACCTTATCAGGTGGGCCCAAGCGATACGCGCCGGTCTTCATGCGCACTGACGATGAGGAGGTCTTGCTCACGGACTTTGCCAACGGGTTTTATCACGGCATGCGGCTGCGCATCGACGACTGGAAACCGGTCATGTCCGATCCCGAAATCCTCATGCCCATGATGGCTATCCTGGGCCATTGCACCACGATGATCAGCGAACACGAGCGCTTAGCTGCCATCAATGGCCAGGCAGCCGAACTCCTCGCGGAGTCCTGGCGCGTCGTACCCGAGGTCATCGAAATGCTACACGTCACCCTCGCAGCTTCCCGTAACATCGAGATACGATAACCGCCGTCACCCCACCGCTAAAAGTAACCGCGTGGGGTGCTCATGACGGATACTATGCAAGCGCGCCATAGCTGCCATAGAGCATGTCATTCAGCCCATCGAGGGTCTCACCGAGTTGCCAATCCTCGCAGGTCATAAAAACGCGATTTATCTCGGCATAGAAAGACGGGTGTGAATGCCGGGCGTATGTTCCTCACATGTGCCGTTTGAAAATTCCTCAGTTAGGGACTGATACCAAATCTCTGAGAGGGTGACTCTGGAGGGGGTTGCCAAGAGGTGCGCGGCTTGATTCACCATGGCGAACCTTTGGAGTTTTGCCATGCCGATCCCGCTTCGTCCCGATTTTGACGCCGCCGCG
>Ga0207658_10000245_pt1 | contig 56695 bp, 43 predicted proteins | sample KBSS33metaG_FD_184322 | JGI IMG/M metagenome (GOLD analysis project Ga0207658, IMG submission 184322) | Switchgrass rhizosphere microbial communities from Kellogg Biological Station, Michigan, USA - KBS S3-3 metaG (SPAdes) (version 2) | ecosystem: Host-associated > Plants > Roots > Rhizosphere...
TGGGCTTCGGGGAGGTGACCACGAGCGGCTATCCAGGCGAATCCGCCGGCCTGCTCAGCAACTACTCGCACTGGCGCCCGGTGGGGATCGCCTCCATGTCGCACGGCTACGGATTGTCCGTCACCGCGCTGCAGCTGGTGCATGCCTACGCCACCGTGGGCTCATTCGGAATCTACCGGCCGGTGTCCTTTCTGCGCGTTGACGCGCCGCCCGCCGGTGAGCGCGTGCTCGAGCCGCGCCTCTGCAGCGATCTGCTGGGTTTGCTCGAGAACGTGGTGACGGCGGAAGGCGCGACGGGTCACCGCGCGGCGATTCCCGGCTATCGCGTCTCGGGCAAGACGGGGACGTCTTATAAGGCCGCGAACGGCTCTTATTCAACCGACCGCTACAACTCGGTGTTCGGCGGCGTCGCACCGGCGACGCAGCCGCGACTCGCGGCCATCGTGGTGATCGATGAGCCGAGCGCCGGCGAGCATTTGGGCGGCGATGTGGCCGCTCCGGTGTTCTCCGAAGTGGTGGGCGGCGCATTGCGTTTGATGGCGGTGCCGCCCGATGAGGCCATCGGCGAGCCCGACCTCAAGCCGCCGGTGCTGCCGCACGGCGAGGCCACACGGGTGGTGCTGCGATGACCGCGCGCGCGCTGGCCGAACTGACTCCCGACCTGGCGTCGGCACCCGCCGATGTGTGGGTGAGCGATGTCACGCTCGACAGCCGCGCCGTGACTCCCGGCTCGTTATTTCTGGCTTGCCGCGGGATCGCTCACCACGGTGTGCAGTTCGCCCAGCAGGCCGCGGAGCGTGGAGCACGGGCGGTTCTGTTTGAGACCGGTGCTGGCGTGCAGGCGCCGCAACTTCCGCCGCAGGTGTTCGTCGCAGCAGTACCCCGTTTGAGTGCCCGGGCGAGCGAGATCGCCGGCCGGTTTTTCGGCTCCCCTTCCCAAACGATGACGGTGGCGGGAATCACCGGCACGAACGGCAAGACCACCAGCGCCTGGCTTCTGGCGCAGGCGCTTACCCTGTGCGGGCGGCCTGCGGCCTATGCCGGCACGCTGGGCTTCGGCCTGCCCGGCGCGCTGCAGCCGGCCAGTCACACCACCGCCGATGCGGTGAGCGTGCAGCGCCAGCTCGACACGCTGCGCCGTCTCGGCGCCACCTGCGTGGGAATGGAAGTGTCCTCGCATGCGCTCCACCAGGGCCGGGTCGCCGCGGTGCGCTTTCACACCGCGGTGTTCACCAACCTGACCCGCGATCACCTCGACTATCACGGCACCCTGCAGGCCTACGCCGATTCCAAGGCGCTGCTCCTTGCCTGGCCGCAGCTCAAAGTGCGCGTCATCAACGTCGACGACCCGCTGGGCGCGCAGCTCGCCGCGCGCGCCGCGCCGAGCCGCCTGCTGGTCACATCGCGCCAGGCTCAGCGGGGCGAGTTCGTGCGCGCGGCGGCCGTGGGCCTACGGCCCAACGGACTCGACATCGACGTGGAGTCGAGCTTCGGCAACGCACGGCTTTGCGTGCCGCTCGCCGGCGATTTCAATGTCGACAATGCGCTCACGGTGCTGGCGGTGCTCCTCGGCCTCGATGTACCGCTCGCCGAGGCCGTGCAGGCGCTGTCGCAAAGTCGCGCGCCGAGCGGCCGCATGGAGATTTTCGGCGGTGCGGGCACCTTGCCGCTCGTCATCGTCGACTACGCGCACACGCCCGACGCCCTCGCCAAGGCGCTTGCGGCCGCGCGCCGACACTGCCGCGGACGTCTGAGCGTGGTGTTCGGTTGCGGCGGCGACCGCGATGCCGGCAAGCGGCCGCTCATGGGCGCCATCGCCGCCGAGCTGGCCGACGACATCACCCTCACCGATGACAACCCGCGCACCGAGGACCCGGCCCGCATCGTGGCGGATATTCGCGCGGGCATCCCATCGGGCCGCGCGGTACACATCGAGCACGACCGCGCACGCGCGATTCAAAACGCGGTAGCGGGCGCCGCCGCCTCCGATGCCGTGCTGGTCGCCGGGAAGGGACATGAGGACTATCAGATCCACGGGCACGAGCGCCGGGCCTTCGCCGATCAGGCGGTGGTGCGCGAGCAGTTGAAGGTGCAGGCATGCAGCGCACGCTAGGGGCGACATTGAGTGAGTTCGCGCGCGCCTGCGGCGGTCGGCTCGTAGGAGCCGACCGTCCTTATCGTGGCGTGTCCACCGATACGCGCACCTTGAGCACGGGCGAGCTGTTCGTGGCCCTGCACGGCCCGAATTTCAACGGCAATGACTTCATCGCGGCCGCGCAGGCCGCGGGCGCCGCGGGCGCCGTCGTCGATCGGGAGCAGTCCACCGCGTTGCCGCAGATCGTGGTGGCGGAGACTCAGCCGGCGCTCGAGCGAGCGGCCGGCAGCTGGCGCGGCCAGTTCGGCATTCCCCTCATCGGCGTCGCCGGCAGCAACGGCAAGACCACCGCCAAGGAGATGACCGCGCAGATTCTGGCGCAGGCCGGACCCTGCCTCGCCACCCGCGGCAATCTCAATAATCACATCGGCGTGCCGCTCACCCTGCTGCGCCTCACGAGCGAGCATCACTATGCCGTGGTCGAGATGGGCGCGAATCGTGCCGGCGACGTCGCGGCCCTGGTGGCCCTCGCGCGGCCCAACGTCGGGCTCATCACCAATGCCGGCGCCGAGCATCTCGAGGGCTTCGGCAGCCTCGAGGGCGTGGCGCGCGCCGAAGGCGAGATGGTGGCGGGGCTTTCCGCAGAGAGCGTCGCGATCCTCAACGCCGACGATGACTTCGTGGACTTGTGGCGCGGCCTGACGCGCGCGCGCATCGTGACATTTGGTGTGCATAAGACGGCGGATTTCAAGGCCGGCGACATTCACGTCGCAGGCGGCGCAGACGGCTTCGTCACCCACTTCCATCTGCGCTGTCCGCTCGGACAGGCGGCGATCGAGCTGCACCTGGCCGGAGAGCACAATGTCGCCAATGCGCTTGCCGCTGCCGCCGCTGCCGCCGCCTCTGGCGCAACGCTCGAGCACATCACCGCGGGCCTTGCGGCCATGCGCGCGGTGCGCGGCCGGCTGCAGCTGAAGACCGCGCGCAGCGGCGCGTGGATCATCGACGACTCCTACAACGCCAATCCCAGCTCGGTGCGCGCCGGCATCGAAGTGCTGGCGCAGCTCGAAGGCCGCAAGTGGCTGGTGCTCGCCGACATGGCCGAGCTCGGCGAGTTCGCCGATGCCGCGCACTCGCAGGCCGGCGAGTACGCCCGCACCCACGGCGTGGAGCGCCTGTTCGCCATGGGGCCGCTCGCCGCACGCGCCGCGCAAAGCTTCGGCGCCCGCGCGGAGACCTTCGCGGACGCGCAGGCCCTGACGCGCGCGCTGCAGGCGGCCGGCCCCGACGTGCGCATGCTGATCAAAGGCTCACGCTTCAACCGGCTCGAGCGCGTCGTCGAAGCTTTGACCCAAAAAGGATAACGCACGGTGCTTTACTGGCTCGCCCAACAATTGACGTCCTGGCACAGCGCCTTCAACGTTTTCTCCTATCTCACCCTGCGCGCCATCCTCGCCACCATGACCGCGCTCGGCTTCTCGCTGCTCGTCGGGCCACGCATGATCGCGCGTCTGTCGCGCGAGCAGATCGGCCAGGTGGTGCGCGAGGACGGCCCGAAGTCCCATCTGCCCAAAGCCGGCACCCCTACCATGGGCGGCGCGCTGATCCTGACCGCCATTCTCTTCGGCACCCTGCTGTGGGCCGACCTGCACAACCGCTTCATCTGGATCGTGCTCATCGTCACCCTGGCCTTCGGCGTCATCGGCTTCTACGACGACTATCTCAAGCTCGTGGTCGGCAACTCCAAGGGGCTTGCGGCGCGCTGGAAGTATTTCTGGCAGTCGGTGGTCGGGCTCGGTACGGCCGGTACCCTCTACTACACGGCGCAAAGTCCGGCGGAGACCACGCTCTTCCTGCCCTTCGTCAAGCAGTTCGCGGCGCCGCTCACCGTGCTCGGCTTCATGACCTTCGCCTATCTCATGATCGTCGGCATGAGCAATGCCGTGAATCTCACCGACGGCCTCGACGGTCTCGCCATCATGCCGGCCGCGCTGGTGGCAGCCGCACTCGGCGTGTTCGCCTACGCCAGCGGCAACGCCGTGTTCGCCAACTACCTCGCCATCCCGCAGATCCCGCACGCCGGCGAGCTGCTGATCTTCTGTGCCGCGCTCGCCGGCGCCGGCCTCGGCTTTCTCTGGTTCAACTCCTATCCGGCCCAGGTCTTCATGGGCGACATCGGCGCGCTCGCCATCGGTGCCTCCCTCGGCGTGATCGCCGTGATCGTGCGTCAGGAAATCGTGACCCTGGTGATGGGTGGGGTATTCGTGCTCGAGACTGCCTCGGTGATCCTGCAAGTGGCTTCTTTCAAGCTCACCGGCAAGCGCATCTTCCGCATGGCGCCCATCCATCATCACTTCGAGCTCAAAGGCTGGGCCGAGCCCAAGGTGATCGTGCGCTTCTGGATCATCTCGCTGCTGCTCGTGCTGCTCGGCCTCGCCACTTTGAAACTGCGATGAGCACCGCCCAGACAGCCGTGATCGTGGGACTGGGGCGCACCGGCCTCTCATGCGCGCGCTACCTGCATTCCCATGGCATCACTGTAGCCGTCACCGACAGCCGCGAGAATCCACCGGAGCTTGCGCGGCTGCGCGAGCTCGATGCCGGCATCACCGTGCGCCTCGGCGGGCTCGATGCGGGGCTGCTCGATGGGGCGTGGTGCGTGGTCGCATCCCCGGGAGTGTCGCTCAAGGAGGCCTTCTTCGCGGAGGCGCGGCGGCGGGGCCTTACGATCGTCGGCGACATCGAGCTCTTCGCCCGCGCGGCCGATGCGCCGGTGGTGGGCATCACCGGCACCAACGGCAAAAGCACCGTGACCACCCTGGTCGGAAAAATGGCGGAGCGTGCCGGGCTCAACGTCCGCGTGGGCGGAAATTTAGGCGAGCCTGCGCTCGACCTGCTGCGCGCCGCGCAACGCGATAAAACCCCCACTGGCCTCTACGTGCTCGAGCTCTCGAGCTACCAGCTCGAGGCGACCTACTCGCTCGATCTGAAAGCCGCCGCGGTGCTCAACGTGACCCCGGATCACCTGGACCGCTATGCCACCGTGGCCGACTACGCCGCCGCCAAGGCGCGTATCTTCGCCCGCTGCGACACCGCCGTGATCAATCTCGACGATCCGCTGGTCGCCGCCATGCCGCAGCCCGGCCAGCGCACCCTCGGTTTCTCGCTGCGCGCCGCGATCGGCGCCGACTTTTGTATCGTCCAGCGCGACGCTGGGCAATGGTGGCTGGCGCGTCGCGGCGAGCCGCTGCTCGCGGTGTCGGCGATCAGGATCGCAGGCAGGCACAACGTAGCCAATGCGCTCGCAGCCCTGGCATTGGGCGAAGCGCTGGGGTTGCCGCTGACCGCCATGCTCGCCGAGCTCGCCTCCTTTACCGGCCTGCCGCACCGCTCCCAATGGGTGGCCGAGGTCGCAGGCGTCTCCTACATCGACGACTCCAAAGGCACCAATGTCGGCGCCACCCTGGCCGCGGTCGCCGGCATGCAGGGTCCATTGATCGTCATCGCCGGCGGCGACGGCAAAGCCCAGGACTTCACCCCGCTGCGCGAAGCATTTCGCGGCAAGGTGCGCCACGCCGTACTCATCGGCCGCGATGCGCCCGCGATCGCCGACGCCCTGGCCGGTGTCTGCGCCATCGAGCGCTGCGCCACCCTCGAGGAGGCGGTGCGCTCCGCCGCGCGGCTCGCACACCGCGGCGACACCGTGCTGCTATCCCCAGCCTGCGCCAGCTTCGACATGTTTCGCGACTATGCGCACCGCGGCGCGGTGTTTGCCCAGGCGGTGCGGGAGCTCGCGGCATGAACGCGGCCGTGCAAAGCGTCCCGATGAGCCACGCCCGTCCGGTGAGCCGCGGAGGCGGCATCCATCTCGACTACGTCACGGTGAGCCTCGGCTTGAGCATCGTGCTGCTCGGCCTCGTGATGGTGACCTCCGCCTCCATCTCCATCGCCAGCCAGGAGAGCAATACGGCGTTCTACTACCTCGAGCGCCAGCTCGTTCTGACGCTGCTCGGCGCCACGGCCGCAGCCCTCGTATTCTGCATTCCAACACGGCTGCTCGAGCGCATCTCAATGCCACTGCTGATCGTGGCCGTCGGCCTGCTCGTCATCGTGCTGGTGCCCGGTCTTGGCCATGTGGTGAATGGCAGCCGGCGCTGGCTGCGTCTGCTCGGATTCAACTTCCAGGTCTCCGAGCTCGCGCGCGTGTTCGTGCTCATCTATCTTGCCAGTTACGCGGTGCGCCGCGAGGCTGAGCTGCGCGAGACCTTCATCGGCCTGCTCAAGCCCTTGGGCCTGGTGTGCGGCATCGGCGTCCTGCTGCTGCTCGAGCCTGACTTCGGCGCCTTCTCCGTGCTGTTCGCCACCGGCTTCGGCGTGCTGTTTCTCGCCGGCGCCCGGCTACGCTACGTGCTCGGCATGATGATCGCCGCGGCCGGCGCCTTCGGCCTGCTGGCCGTCGCCTCGCCCTATCGCCTGGCGCGGCTCGCCGCATTCCGCGATCCCTGGGCCGACCCCTACAACACCGGCTTTCAGCTCACCCAGTCGCTGATTGCCATCGGGCGCGGCGAATGGTTTGGCGTGGGACTGGGCGCGAGCGTGCAAAAGCTCTTCTATCTCCCGGAAGCCCATACCGATTTCCTGTTCGCGGTGCTGGCCGAGGAGTTGGGCCTCGCAGGCGTGGCTTTGACCCTGGCGCTGTTTCTGGCCCTGGTGTGGCGCAGCTTTCACATCGCTCGCCTGGCCTCGGAGCGCGGACTCAAATTTCCGGCGTACCTGGCCGCTGGATTCGGCCTGTGGCTGGGCATCCAGGCCTTCATCAACATCGGCGTGAACATGGGCGTGCTGCCCACCAAGGGGCTGACCTTGCCGCTTATGAGCTACGGACGCTCGAGCCTGATCGTGACGCTGGCCTGGATGGGATTGCTGCTGCGGGTCTATCACGAAGCGAAGGCTGGCGACAGACGCGGCTCGGCCACCGTCCGCCAAGGTGGGGATGAGTGATGGGTAAGGTGCTCATCATGGCGGGCGGCACCGGCGGACATGTGTTTCCGGCGCTCGCGCTCGCGCGCCTGCTGCGCGCGCAGTCGCACGAGATCGTCTGGCTCGGTACGCGCCGCGGACTCGAGGCGCGCATCGTGCCGGCGGAGCACATCCCCATCGAATGGCTGTCCATCGGTGGGCTGCGCGGCAAGAGCGCACTGACCTTGCTCGCGGCGCCCTTTCGATTGCTGCGCGCGCTATGGCAGGCGCTGCGCATCATGGGGCGGCATCGGCCGCGCGTCGTGGTGGGACTGGGCGGCTTCGTGACCGGCCCCGGCGGTGTGGCGGCCTGGCTGACCGGCAAGCCCCTCATCATCCACGAGCAGAATGCCGTGGCCGGCTTCACCAACCGCTGTCTGGCGCGTCTCGCTCGCGAGGTGCTCGAGGCCTTTCCGAACAGCTTCGCCGGCGCGGTGAAAGCGCAGGTCATCGGCAATCCTGTGCGCCAGGATATTCTGGCGCTGGCGCCGCCCGTCACCCGCTTTGCCGGGCGCAGCGGCGCGATCCGCCTGTTGATCATCGGCGGCAGCCAGGGCGCGGCCAAGCTCAATGCCGTCGTGCCGTTCGCGCTCGCCCGTTTGACCGCGGCCCTCGAAGTGCGGCACCAGGCCGGCGAGCGTTGGATCGAGTCGGCGCGGCAGAACTATGCCACCGCGGGCGTGCGCGCCGAAGTCAAACCCTTCATCGACGACATGGCCACGGCCTACGGCTGGGCCGACCTCGTGATCTGCCGCTCGGGCGCCCTCACCGTGTCGGAGCTCGCGGCGGCGGGAGTCGGCGCGGTGCTCGTGCCGTTTCCCGCCGCAGTGGACGATCACCAGACACGCAACGCGCAGTACCTGGTGGGCGAGGGTGCCGCCGTGTTGATCGCGGAGCGCGAGCTCACCGCCGAGAGACTGGCCGGCGAGCTTGCGCCGCTGTGCGCGGGGCGCGGCAAGCTGCTCGCGATGGCCGAGCGCGCGCGTCTTCTGGCCCGGCCGCGTGCCGCGCAGGAGCTGGCCGAGTCCTGCCTCAGATTATTGCGGAGCGCCGCATGAGCCAGGCTCGCAGCGACCGCATGCGCCGCATCAATGCCATCCACTTCGTGGGCATCGGCGGCTCTGGCATGAGCGGCATCGCCGAGGTGCTGATCAATCTCGGCTATCAAGTGCAGGGCTCGGATCTGAAAGCCAATCCGGTGACCGGACGGCTGGCGAAGCTCGGCGCGCGCATCATGCTCGGCCATCGCGCGGAGCACGTACACGGCGCCGACGTGGTGGTGGTCTCGGGCGCTGTGGCGCAGGACAATCCCGAGGTGGCCGCGGCCCGCGAGGCGCGCATTCCCGTGGTGCCGCGCGCGCAGATGCTGGGTGAGCTGATGCGCTTCCGCTACTCGATCGCGGTGGGCGGCACGCACGGCAAGACCACCACCACCAGCCTGGTCGCCAGCATTCTCGCCGAGGGCGGGGAGGACCCGACCTTCGTGATCGGCGGGCTGCTGAAAAGCGCGGGCAGCAACGCCCGCCTGGGCGCCGGACGCTACCTGGTGGCGGAGGCCGACGAGAGCGATGCCTCGTTCACACACCTGCAGCCGCTGATCGCCATCGTCACCAATATCGACAACGACCACCTCGCCACCCACGACGGCGACTTCGAGCGGCTCAAGCAGAGCTTCGTCGATTTCCTGCGCAACCTGCCGTTCTACGGGCTCGCGGTGGTGTGCTTCGAGGATGCGAACGTGCGCAGCATTCTCGAGCGCATCGGCCGGCCGGTCGTGACCTATGGTTTTTCCGAAGGCGCGGACCTGCGCGCCGTCAACATCGAGCGCAGCGGCCTTACGACCCGCTTCGAGGTCGCAAGGCCCGGCAAGCCCGCGCCGCTCGACGTCACGGTCAATCTCCCCGGCACGCACAATGTGCTCAATGCGCTGGCCGCCATCGCGGTGGCGAGCGAGCTCGGCATCGACGATGCGGCCATCGGCCGCGCGCTCGCGAAATTCCAGGGCGTGGAGCGGCGGCTGCAGCACATTGCCGATATCGAGACCTCCTCGGGCGCCATGACCATCGTCGATGACTACGGCCATCACCCCACGGAGATCGCCGCCACGCTCGAGGCGTTGCGCCAGGGTTACCCGAACCGCCGGCTGGTGCTCGCCTTCCAGCCGCACCGTTACACCCGCACCCGCGATCTCATCGACGACTTCGGCAAGGCGCTGTCGGGAGCGGATGTGCTGCTGGTGACGGAGGTCTATGCGGCGGGCGAGGCGCCCATCGCGGGCGCCGACGGCCGCGCCATCTGCCGCGCGGTGCGCAGCCGCGGACATATCGAGCCCATTTTCGTCGAGAGGGTGGAGGAGCTGGCGACGGCACTCAAGGATGTGGTGCGCGGCAACGATGTGATCGTGACCATGGGCGCGGGCCACATCAACGCCGTGTCGCACGCGCTGCCGGCGCAGCTCTCGCCCCCCGCCTTCACCGCAAAACCCGAGCGCCGGAGGTCGCCGTGACCGTGGCTGTCGCTCCCGAATTCATGCCCAGGGTGAGACGCGGCGAGCCCCTCGCCCGTCACACCTCCTGGCATGTCGGCGGCCCCGCCGAGGTCTACTTCAATCCGCGCGACCGAGCTGAGCTCGCGGCGTTCCTGCGCGTGCTCGAGCCTGCCGTGCCCATTCACTGGATCGGCCTCGGCAGCAATCTCCTGATCCGCGACGGTGGCCTCCCGGGCGTGGTCATCGCGACCGCCGGCGCGCTCGACCGCCTGGACCGGATCAACGAGACTACGGTGTACTGCGAGGCCGGCGTGCCCTGCGCGCGGCTCGCCAGGCAGTGCATCAAATGGGGCCTCGGGCCGGCGGAGTTCTTTGCCGGCATTCCAGGCACCCTGGGCGGCGCGCTCGCCATGAACGCCGGCGCCTTCGGCGGCGAGACTTGGCCACACGTGCTCGAGGTCGAGACCATCGACCGCAAGGGCGCCGAGCACACCCGCGCCGTGGGCGAGTACCGGGTGGGCTACCGGCACGTGGTCGCACCGCAGCCCGAGGAGTGGTTTCTCGCCGCGCGGCTCATCTTCGAGCGCCGTCCCGGCGCGCACGAAGGTGAAGTGCGCGCGCTGCTCACGCGGCGCAAGCAGACCCAGCCCATCGGCGAGTGGAGCTGCGGCTCGGTGTTCACCAATCCGCCTGGCGATCACGCCGCGCGTCTGATCGAGACCGCGGGCCTCAAAGGTTACCGCGTCGGGGATGCCTCCGTGTCCACCAAGCATGCCAATTTCATCATCAATCACGGCCAGGCAAGCGCCGCGCAGATCGAACAGTTGATAGAACATGTGCGCGCGACGGTGCAAATCCGTCACAATGTGCGGCTGCACCCCGAGGTGCGGATTTTGGGAGAGAGACTCTGATGCGTTTGAGATATGAGCCCGCCGCGGCGCAGCGCGTGACCGACGCGCGGGACTTCGGCCGGGTCGCGGTACTGTTCGGCGGGGATTCGAGCGAGCGGGAGATCTCGCTCCTCTCAGGCCGAGCGGTGCTCGCGGGCTTGAAGCGCCGCGGCGTCGATGCGCAGGCTTTCGATCCGCGCGACCGTCCTCTATCTGAGCTGCTTGGGCATTTCGAGCGCGTGTGGATTGCGCTGCACGGTCCCGGCGGCGAGGACGGCACCCTGCAAGGCGCGCTCGAGTATCTTGGCATGCCCTACACCGGCAGCGGCGTGATGGGTTCCGCCATCGCCATGGACAAGCTGCGCACCAAACGGCTGGCGCAGGCGATCGGTGTCGCGACTTCACCGTTCGTGGTGCTGCACGGTCCGCAAAGCTTCGATGAGGCGCTGACCCGCCTCGGCCTACCCCTGATCGTCAAGCCGAACACGCAGGGCTCGAGCGTGGGTATCACCAAGGTGGAGCGGGCGGAGGATTTGTCCGCCGCCTACGCGGAAGCGGCGCGCTACGAGCCCGATGTGTTTGCGGAAGGCTGGATCGTGGGCGGCGAGTACAGCGTGCCGGTGCTTAAGGGCGAGGCGCTGCCGTCGATCCGCATCCGCTCGACGCAGACCATCTACGACTACCAGGCCAAATACTTCCGTGACGATACCCGCTATGAGTGCCCGTCTGACCTGTCGGCGCCCGCGGAGAAGCATTTGGGAAACCTGGCGCTGGCCGCGTTCGCCGCCGTCGGCGGCAGCGGCTGGGGACGCGTCGATTTCATGATGGACGCGACCGGGCGGCCACTGCTCCTCGAGCTCAACACCATTCCGGGCATGACCGATCACAGCCTGGTGCCGATGGGCGCGCGTGCGCGCGGCATCGATTTCGACGAGCTGGTGTGGCGTGTGCTCGAAACCAGTCTCGCCCGACTGCGAGTCAAATAGTGCTCAACCGCCGCAAAAATCGCCGCAAGCAGGATGAGAAGCGCCGCTGGCCGCTTCTCACCCGCTGGGCCGCGGTCGACTGGCGGCGCTGGGCCATGACGGCCGCAAGCGTCGCGGGCATCACGGCCGCAATCTGCGGGGTGGCCTGGGCGCTCGACCGCCCCATCGAGGAGGTCTCGGTTTCCGGACAGTTCCAGCGGGTCGCGACGGCCGACATCGAGCGTACGGTGAGGCAGCGCGTGCGCGGCGCCGGACTGGTCAGTGTCAATCTGGCCGATGTGCAGCATGCGCTCGATGCCATTCCCTGGGTGGACTCGGTGAGCGTGCAGCGGCAGTGGCCGCGCGGCCTGAGCGTGAACGTGATCGAGCAGGTTCCCGCGGCGCGCTGGGGCGACACAGGCCTGCTCAACACTCGCGGCGAGCTCTTCGCCAGCGAGACGCGCCACATGCCGCCGGAGCTTGCGCGGCTCTCCGGCCCCGAGGGCAAGGAGGGCGTGGTGGCGCAGCGCTATCTGGCCGCGCAGGGCCGCCTGGTCGAGGCGGGGTTGCGTCTGACTGCGATGCGCCTCGATGCGCGCGGTGCCTGGGAGTTCGATCTGTCCAACGGCGTCACTGTGCGGCTCGGCCGCCGCGAGGTCGACGAGCGCTTCGATACGTTCATGCGCGCCGCGCTCAAGCTGATCGCGCAGCGACCCGACGATATCGCCTACGTCGACATGCGCTACACCAATGGTTTTGCGGTCGGCTGGCGCGAGACGGCCGCGCACCACAAGAACAACGAGGGTCACGGCCAAAATGTCTAAGCGGTCTGACAGGGGACTGATCGTGGGTCTGGATATCGGAACCTCCAAGGTCGTTGCGCTCGTGGGCGAGGTGACCGCCGACGGCTCGATCGAGGTACTGGGCTTAGGCTCGCATCCCTCGCGTGGGCTGAAGAAAGGCGTGGTCGTCAACATCGAGTCCACCGTGCAGTCCATCCAGCGCGCGGTCGAGGAGGCCGAGCTCATGGCCGGCTGCGAGATCCACTCGGTGTTCGCGGGTATCGCCGGCAGTCATGTGCGCAGCCTGAATTCGCACGGTGTGGTCGCGATCCGCGACAAGGAAGTGAGCTCCGGCGACGTCGAGCATGTGATCGATGCCGCCAAGGCGGTGGCCATTCCCGCCGATCAGAAGATCCTGCACGTGCTGCCGCAGGAGTTCCTCATCGACGGGCAGGAAGGCATCCGCGACCCCATCGGCATGTCGGGCGTGCGGCTCGAGGCGAAAGTGCACATCGTCACGGGTGCCGACAGCGCCGCTCAGAACATCGAGAAGTGCATCCAGCGCTGCGGCCTGGAAGTCGACGATGTGGTGCTCGAGCAGCTGGCCTCGAGTTACGCGGTGCTGACCGAGGATGAGAAGGAGCTGGGGGTGTGCCTAGTGGATATCGGCGGTGGCACCACGGATCTCGCCGTGTTCGCCAACGGCGCGATCCGTCACACCGCCGTGATCCCCATCGCCGGCGACCAGGTGACCAACGACATCGCGGTCTCGATGCGCACGCCGACCCAGTACGCCGAGGACATCAAGATCCGCTACGCCTGTGCTCTCTCGCAGCTCGCCAATCCCGACGAGAGCATCGAGGTGCCGAGCGTCGGCGACCGTCCGGCGCGGCGGCTCGCGCGCCAGACGCTCGCGGAGATCGTCGAGCCCCGTTACGAGGAGCTCTTCGGCCTGGTGCGCGAGGAGCTGCGCAGGAGCGGCTTCGAGGAAGTGATCGCCGCGGGCATCGTGCTCACCGGCGGCAGCGCCAAGATGGAGGGCGCGATCGAGCTCGCCGAGGAGGTCTTTCACGTGCCGGTGCGCTTAGGCCTGCCGCAGCAGGTGCAGGGCCTGTCGGAGGTGGTGCACAACCCGATTTTCTCAACCGGCGTGGGGCTTTTGCTCTACGCCCGCGACAACCATCACTTGCCGGGCCGCAAACGTAGCAGCCTCGGCAATGCCAAGACGGCGCTCGAGCGCATGCGCTCGTGGTTCCAGGGCAATTTTTGAGCTGACAGACGATGACGAGAAACAAGCGATTCAACCAACCATTTTTATTTTCGATGAAGAGGAGCGACAACCATGTTTGAACTGATGGACGCTTATAGCCAAAGCGCCGTGATCAAGGTGCTCGGCGTCGGCGGCGGCGGCGGCAACGCCGTGGCCCATATGGTCACCAGCGGCATCGACAGCGTCGAGTTCCTGTGCATCAACACCGATGCGCAGGCGCTCAAGCACTCCAAGGTGAAGACGGCGCTGCAGATCGGCTGCAATATCACCAAGGGTCTGGGGGCCGGAGCGGACCCTGAGATCGGCCGGCAGGCGGCGATGGAGGACCGCGACCGCATCATCGAGCTGGTAGACGGCTGCGACATGCTGTTTATCACCGCCGGCATGGGCGGCGGCACCGGCACGGGCGCGGCGCCGGTGGTGGCGCAGATCGCCAAGGAGATGGGCATCCTTACCGTGGCGGTGGTCACCAAGCCCTTTGAGATGGAAGGCGGCAAGCGCTCGCTGGTGGCCGATCACGGCATCGCCGAGCTCGGCAAGTACTGCGATTCGCTGATCACCATCCCCAACCAGAAGCTGCTGTCGGTGCTGGGTCCGCAGACCACGCTGCTCGATGCCTTCAAATCGGCCAACCAGGTGCTGCAGGGCGCGGTGCAGGGCATCGCCGAGCTGATCACCCGTCCGGGACTGATCAATGTCGACTTCGCCGACGTGCGAACCGTCATGGCGGAGACCGGCATGGCGATGATGGGCTCGGGCGCGGCCAGCGGCGAAGGCCGCGCGAAGGAAGCCGCCGAGGCCGCGGTGTCCTCACCGCTGCTCGAGGACATCAACCTCGCCGGCGCGCACGGCATCCTGGTCAATGTCACGGCGGGCATGGACCTCTCCATCGGCGAGTTCCAGGAAGTCGGCCAGATCGTCAAGCAGTTCGCCTCCGAGGATGCCACCGTGGTGGTGGGTACCGTGATCGATCCGGAGCTCACCAACCAGGTACGCGTCACCGTGGTGGCCACCGGCCTCGGCCGGCCCGCCTCGGCCGTGCGCCAGGCGGTCCCGGCGGCAGCCGCGGTTCGCGAGCTCTCGCATCGCGGCGAGCCGCCGATGCGGGTGGTGCGCCGCCAACCGCTGTCCAACAGCGACTATGCCGCGTTGGACAAGCCCACGGTGCAGCGCCAGCGGGCGGTCGGGGACGGCTTGAGGCCGGAGACGGAGGGTGAGGATCTGCTGGATATTCCGGCATTTCTGCGCCGTCAGGCCGACTGAGCGTCTAAAAGCTCATTCCCCGGGCGCGGTGTTTCGCTCCGCCGCGTCCCGGGGGATTTGGATTGCATGCATCCCTATATCGGAACGGCGGGCTGGAGCGTGCCCGCGGCACAGCGCGCCGCATTCGGCAGCGCTGGAACGCATCTTGAGCGTTATGCCGTGCGGCTGAACGCGGTCGAGATCAACTCCTCGTTCTATCGTCCGCATCAGCGCAAGACCTATACGCGCTGGGCGGCAAGTGTGCCTGAGAATTTCAGGTTCGCGGTCAAGATACCGAAGCTCATCACACACGAGCGACGGCTGATCGCGATCGAGGAGCCATTGACACGATTTCTCGAGGAAGCGGGCGGTCTGGGTGCGAAGCTTGGGGTTCTGCTCGTACAGCTGCCGCCGAGCCTGACGTTCGAGCCTGAGGTTGCCGAAGCCTTTTTCGAGCATCTGAAGACCTGTACGTCCGCCCCCGTGGCCTTCGAGCCGCGCCATCCCAGCTGGTTTTGCGAGTCGGCCGATGCGTTGCTTGAGGCCCGCCAAGTGGCGCGGGTGGCGGCCGACCCGGCGCGCGCTCCCGGCGCCGGCGAGCCTGGTGGCTGGTGCGGGCTGGTCTACTACCGGCTACACGGTGCGCCACGGATCTATTACTCGAGCTACGCGACAGAGTGGCTGAAGTCGCTGCGGTGCCGCATGGAGCGGACCCGCGAGGCGGCCGCATCAATGTGGTGTATTTTCGACAATACCGCCCTGGGCGCGGCCCTGGACAATGCGCTTGAGATGGCAGCCGCCTTTGGCGTGAATGCGCCCTCTGTGCTACGGTAACACGCTTTTATGCTCAGCCAGCGAACCCTCAAAAACAGCATTCGCGCCACCGGCGTGGGGCTGCACACCGGCAAAAAGGTGCTGATGACGGTGCGGCCCGGCGCCCCGGACAGCGGCATTGTCTTCCGCCGCATGGATCTTGAAAATCCGGTGGACATCGCGGCGCATGCCGGGAACGTCGGCGAGACCACGCTTGGCACCACGCTGGTGAACGGCGAGGTGAAAGTGTCCACAGTCGAGCATTTGCTCTCGGCCTTCGCGGGCTTAGGGATCGACAACGCCCTGGTCGAGGTGAGCGCCCCTGAGGTCCCCATCATGGACGGCAGCGCCGGTCCCTTCGTGTTCCTGCTGCAGTCGGCGGGCATCGAGGATCAAGATGCTCCGAAGCGCTTCGTGCGGGTGAAGAAGCTCGTGCGGGTGGAAGAGGGCGACAAGTGGGCGCAGTTCCAGCCCTTCGACGGCTTCAAGGTCAACTTCGAGATCGAGTTCAACCATCCGCTCTTCAAGCTGCGCGGCCAGAAGGCCTCGATGGAATTCTCCACCACCGCATTCCTGCGCGAAGTGAGCCGGGCGCGCACCTTCGGCTTCATGCGCGATCTGGAGAAGATGCGCGCGCACAATCTGGCGCTCGGCGGCAACCTCGACAATGCCATCGTGCTCGACGACTCGGGAGTGTTGAACGAGGACGGGCTGCGCTATCAGGACGAGTTCGTCAAGCACAAGATCCTCGATGCCATCGGCGACCTGTACCTCCTGGGACACAGCCTCATCGGCGAGTTCAGCGGCTACAAGTCGGGCCATGCGCTCAACAACAAGCTGCTGCGCACGCTGATCGCTGACCCCTCGGCCTGGGAAGAGGTGGTGTTCGAGAAGCTCGCGGATGCGCCGATCGCGTATGTGGAGACGCAGAGCACGGAGGCGGCGTCTTACGCCTGATCGGGTGACAATCTGTCACCGGTTGAGTGCCGCTGCGACATTCGCTACAGTGGAATGTTAGCGTAAGGCGCGATTTCCGATGGAAAATCCGTGAGTCCGACACTTTCGCTCGCCGGCGATTTCGATCGCGCGATCCGCGAGCGCGGCGCGGATTATTTTCGCCGGGGCCGGGTACGCATCGACTCCGCGACCGCCTCGCACCTGCGAGCCACGGTGCGCGGCTCGTCCCGTTACCGGGTCGGGATGACACGCGAGGGCAACAAGGTTCGAGTGGTCTGCACCTGCCCGTATTTCGACGTCGATCTGTGCAAGCACATCTGGGCCGTCATCATGGCTGCCGAAAACCAACCGCTGCTGGAGAGCTCCGGGCGCCGTGGTATTCAGCTGGTGTACGCGGGCGGCAGGTATTTCGATGATTGGGACGAGAGCGATGATGATGAGGACGTTGATTCTGCAGTGTCGCACGGGCCTGCGCGAATTCCCGCTGAAGCGCTCAAGGCGCCGCCAAAACCCAGGGCCACTCACTGGCGTCAAAAACTTGCCCAGCTCGATGCCGAGCCGGATTCCGGCTCCGACTCTCTCTCCAGCCGTCAGTCGTGGCCGGCGACGCGCCAGCTGCTGTACGCCATCGATGTCACCGCCACGCAGGCCGAGGGCGCGGTGCGATTGGAAGTGCTGTTCCGCGATCGGAAGAGGGACGGGGGCTGGGGCAAGGTCAAAGGACAGTATTTGCCCGGCGATCTGTCGCAGCGGCTGAGCGATCCCGCGGATCGGCACATCATGGCTGCGCTTGCCGAGGCAAGCGGCATACACAGTCAAGGCCACCGCTTCCGTCTCATCGATCCGCAGCCGCAGTCGCTGTTGCCGGTGATGTGTAAAACCGGACGTTGTGTCCTCTCGATGCGCGCCATGAATGGCGTGCTGGAGCTGATCCCGGTGACCTGGGAGGAGGGCGAGCCCTGGCAGTTGAGGCTGGAGGTGCGCGCGTCGGGCGAGCGCTACGAGATGACGGGCGCTTTGTGGCGCGGCAGCGAGCGGATGGCATTGACGGCGCCGCTGCTGATGGTGGAGGCGGGCATCGTTTTCACGCGCGAGAAGGCCGCACGCTACGAGCATCATGGGGCTTTCAATTGGATCAGGCAGCTGCGCGCGCATGGTTCGCTCAGCGTGCCGGTGGCGCAGGGCGAGGAGTTTCTCGCGGCGCTGTTGCGCCAGCCGCGGCTGCCGCCGCTGCAGCTGCCACAGGAATTGCGTTATGAGGAGATCTCAGTCGTGCCGCGCCCGCGGCTCGCGGTCAAGCCGGACCGGGATGGCTGGGGGCCGCGGGAGTCTTTGCGGGGGGAATTGAGCTTCGACTACGGCGAGGCGATCGTGGCGCATGAGACGCCCGGACGGGGTGTGGTGCAAAGCGGGCAGCGCCGGGTGCTGCTGCGCGACGCGGTGGCCGAGCAGCAGGCGCAGGAGCGGCTGATGCAGCTCGGCTGGCGTCAGGGGGAGCCGGGCTACCGGAATTCGAAAACGACACTTGCGCTGCCACCGCGTCTTCTGCCGCAGGTGGTGCGCGAGCTGGCCGCCGAGGGCTGGCATGTGGAGGCGGAGGGCCGGCTGTATCGCGCCGCCGGGAAATTCAACCTGCAGGTGCAATCCGGCATCGATTGGTTCGAGCTGCATGGCACTCTCGAGTTCGGCAATGCCACGGCGGGCTTGCCTGAGCTACTCGCCGCGGCGAGAAGTGGCGAGCGCCTGGTGAAGCTGGACGATGGCACTTTTGGGCTTTTGCCTGAGGACTGGCTGAGGCAGTACGGACTGCTGGCGGGGCTGGGGGTGGCGCACCGGGATCACCTGCGCTTCAAACGCAGCCAGGTGGTGTGGCTCGATGCGCTGCTGGCGGCGCAGCCGCAGGTTAAAAGCGATGCGGTTTTCCTCAAAGCCACCGAGCGGCTGCGGCGCTTCGCGGGCATCGAGCCCGTCGAGCCGCCGCCGGGATTCAAAGGTGAGCTGCGTCCTTATCAGAAGGAGGGTCTGGGCTGGTTTCACTTCCTGCGCGACTTCGGCTTCGGCGGCTGTCTGGCCGATGACATGGGTCTTGGTAAGACGGTGCAGGTGCTGGCGCTGCTCGAGCAGCGGCGCCAGTCGCGCGGCCGTCGCAGCCGCTGCTCGCTGGTAGTGGTGCCCAAATCATTGATTTTCAATTGGAGGCAGGAAGCCGCGCGGTTCGCGCCGCGCTTGAAGGCACTGGACTACACGGGGGTGGGGCGCCGCCGCGGCAGGGATCACTTCGAAAATTATGATTTGATCCTGACGACATATGGAACGCTGCGCAACGATGCCGCGAGCTTCAAGGAGGCGCGCTTCGACTATGTCGTGCTGGATGAGGCGCAGGCCATCAAGAACGCGGATTCGGTGTCGGCCAAGGCGGTGCGATTGCTGCAGGCGGAGCATCGGCTGGCGTTGAGCGGTACGCCTATCGAGAATCATCTGGGGGAGCTTTGGAGCCTGTTCGAATTCCTGAATCCCGGCATGCTGGGGGCCGGCTCGCTCTCCAAGCTTACGCATGCGGGTCTTGCGAGTTCCGATGCCGCATCGCGCGGGCTTCTCGCGCGGGCGATGCGTCCCTTTCTGCTGCGGCGCACGAAGGAGCAGGTGCTGAAGGACCTGCCGCCCAAAGTGGAGCAGACGCTGTATTGTGAGCTCGAGAGCCGGCAGCGCAAGTTTTACGACGAGCTACGGGAGCATTACCGCCGTTCGCTGCTGAAGCGTGTCGACAGCGAGGGGATCAAGCGCTCGAAGATCGAGATCCTGACCGCGCTGCTGCGATTGCGACAGGCGGCGCTGCATCCGGGCCTGATCGATGAGCAGCGCGCGGGGGAGTCTTCCGCCAAGCTCGATATGCTGCTGCCGCAGCTGCGCGAGGTGCTGGAGGAGGGCCACAAGACCCTGGTGTTCTCGCAGTTCACGGGAATGCTGGCCATTCTGCGCGAGTGCCTGGATCGGGAGGGGATCGCTTACGAGTATCTCGACGGCAGGACACGCGACCGGCAGTCCTGCGTCAGCCGCTTTCAGAGCGATCCGGACCGCAAACTGTTTCTGATCAGCCTGAAGGCGGGCGGGCTGGGGCTGAATCTGACCGCGGCGCAGTATGTGTTCCTGCTCGATCCCTGGTGGAATCCCGCGGTGGAGGCGCAGGCCATCGATCGCGCGCATCGTATCGGGCAGGTGAACCGCGTGTTCGCCTACCGGCTCATTGCCCGCGATACGGTGGAGGAGAAGGTGGTGGCGCTGCAGAGTACCAAGCGGGAGCTGGCCGATGCCATCGTGAGCGCGGATAACGCGCTGATCCGCGATCTGAAGCGCGAGGATCTGGAGCTGCTGCTGTCATGAGCGGGCCTTCAGACTTTGGGCATCACCCGGACGGTCACGGCGCGGATTTGCGGGTGCTCGTGGCGCAGCGTCCCCTCGATCTCGCCGACGGCATAGCGCATTCGTGCGGACCAGGGGGCGGATTCTGTAAAAACGATCAGGGTGTCGTCTTTTTCCACGATGCCGCAGACATGGGCCATGACATCGGCCGCCAGATGAGCTTGCAGCCACGGGCGCCAGGCGGCCTGCCGCTTGGCCTGCTCGGTCACGCGCGCCAGGGCGGGGCCGCCGCGCGGGCCCAGCAAAGTCTTAACAGAATCACCTTTTCGGTAACTCCCCACGTGCGCACGTCCCGCGGATGTGTCGCGGCGCTTGTATCGACTCTTCTTATTGGGCATATTCCCGACCAGTTTACGCTCCGGATCATCCCGGCATGAACGTCATTCTCTTCTCCAAGGCTGCGGGCCGTGCCCGGCAGCTCAACCTCGCCCACCCGGTGACGCTGGGCGTGCTCGCCGCGCTGAGCTTAAGCATTCTCGCCACGGCCTTCGGCATCGGCATGCAGCTCGGCAAGAGCAGCGGCCGGGCGCTGGTGAAGGTGGACTCGGGGCATTTCGTAGCGGCCATGAATGAGGAGAAGCGCCAGATCAAGGATTTGCGCCGGCAGTTGCAGGAGCGGGTGGATGCGATGGCGATGCGTCTGGGAGAGGTGAACGCTCATGTGATTCGTCTCGATGCGCTGGGCAAGCGTCTGACGGAGATGGCGAATATCGATCACCGCGAGATGGATTTCGATGCCGCGCCGGCCACGGGCGGGCCCGAGGGGGAGGGGGTGAGCGCGCAGATCCCGGACCTGACGCATATGTTGGACTCGCTGGAGCGGCGTGTGGACCTGCGTGACGCGCAGCTCTCGGCGCTGGAGAACGTGATCCTGGCGCGCAAGCTCAAGGAGCAGATCAGTCCGGAAGGGCGGCCGGTGCAGGCCGGATTCATCTCGTCGTATTTCGGGGAGCGGCAGGACCCGTTCAGTGGAGAGGAGGCCTTTCACAAGGGTATCGACTTCGCGGGGACGGCCGGCTCGCAGGTGATGGCGGTGGCGGCAGGGGTGGTGACTTGGGCCGGGGAGCGCTCGGGGTATGGCTCGCTGGTGGAGATCAGCCACGGTAACGGCTACGTCACGCGCTATGGCCACAACCAGCGCACGCTGGTGGCGGTGGGGCAGACGGTGACCCGGGGCGAGCCGGTGGCGCTCATGGGCTCCTCAGGCCGTTCCACGGGCCCCCATGTGCATTTCGAGGTCCTGCGCAACGGCCGCCAGGTCGATCCGGCCTCGTTCATCGGTAAATAAAACCCTCGGGAAACTAAACGCACGCGGCTCGCCTCTATAGCCGAGCCGGGTGGAAGTTGGGCGCAAGCCCGTGAGACCCGTACAATACGCGGCCTTTTTCCGGCCGCCGATTTGGGAATCCTGTGCTGCAATTCATGACGCGCCTTCTGGGCAGCCGCAACGAGCGGCTGATCCGCACCTTTGGCCGCTCGGTGCGCGAGGCCAATACCTTCGAGCCGGCCATCCAGGCCTTGAGCGATGAGGCGCTGCGCGCCAAGACGGAGGAGTTCCGCGGCCGGCTGAAGCAGGGCGCGGCGCTCGATGCGCTGCTGCCGGAGGCTTTCGCGGTGGTGCGGGAGGCGGCGCGGCGAGTGCTCAAGATGCGCCACTTCGATGTGCAGCTGGTGGGCGGCATCACGCTGCACCAGGGGAAGATCGCCGAGATGCGCACCGGTGAGGGCAAGACTCTGGTGGCGACGCTGCCGGCCTACCTCAATGCGCTCAGCGGCGAGGGCGTGCACGTGGTCACGGTGAACGAGTACCTGGCGCAGCGTGACTCGGATTGGATGGGGCCGATTTTCCGTTTCCTGGGCCTGACGGTGGGGGTGATCAAGAACGCGCAGACTCCACCGGAGAAGCGCGCCGCCTATGCCTGCGACATCACCTACGGCACCAACAACGAGTTCGGTTTCGACTATCTGCGCGACAACCTGGCGTTCCGTCTGGAGGACCGGGTGCAGCGCGGGCTGTCGTTCGCCATCGTGGACGAGGTGGACTCCATCCTGATCGATGAGGCGCGCACGCCGCTCATCATCTCGGGACCGGCGGAGGAGAGCACCGAGCTCTATCTCAAGATCAACCAGCTGGTGCCGCGCCTTGCGCGGCAGCAACAGGAGGACGGGCCGGGCGATTTCGCGGTGGATGAGAAGGCCAAACAGGTGCACATCACGGAGCAGGGTCATGAGCGGGTGGAGCAGCTCATGGCGCAGGATGGGCTGCTGCGCGAGGGGGAGAGTCTCTACGATCCGGCCAATATCCGTCTGATGCACCATCTCAACGCCGCGCTGCGCGCCCATGCGCTGTACAAGCGCGATGTGGAGTACATCGTGCGCAACGGCGAGGTGATCATCGTCGATGAGTTCACGGGGCGCACCATGCCCGGCCGGCGCTGGTCGGACGGCCTGCACCAGGCGGTGGAGGCGAAGGAGGGGGTACGGGTGCGGGAGGAGAATCAGACGGTGGCGTCGATCACCTTCCAGAATTATTTCCGGCTCTACAAGAAGCTCTCGGGCATGACGGGCACGGCGGATACCGAAGCGCCGGAGTTCATGCAGATCTATGGCCTCGAGGTGGTGGTGATTCCCACGCACAAGCCCATGGTACGCAAGGACAACCCGGACTTCGTGTATCTCACGCAGTCGGACAAGTTCAAGGCCATCATCGAGGACATCGAGGACTGCGTGAAGCGCGAGCAACCGGCGCTGGTGGGTACGACCTCGATCGAGACGTCGGAATTTCTGGCGGGGCTGCTTTCGAAGCAGAATATTCCCCACGCGGTGCTCAACGCCAAGCAGCATGAGCGCGAGGCGCAGATCGTGGCGCAGGCGGGCCGGCCGGGCTCGATCACCATCGCGACGAACATGGCCGGCCGCGGCACGGATATCGTGCTAGGGGGCAATCTCGAGGCGGAGCTAGCCTCGATGGGCGAGATCGACGAGGTGACGCGGGCGCGGGTGCGCGCGGAGTGGCAGGCGCGGCATGACAAGGTGCTGAGCGCGGGCGGTCTGCACATCGTCGGCACGGAGCGCCACGAGTCCCGCCGCATCGACAATCAGCTGCGCGGCCGCTCGGGCCGCCAGGGCGATCCGGGCTCGAGCCGCTTCTATCTGTCGATGGAAGACAACCTGATGCGGATCTTCGGCGATCCGAACCGCACCAAGCGGCTGCTGCAGATGGCGGGCATGAAGGAGGGAGAGGTCATCGAGAGCGGCATGCTGACGCGGCAGATCGAGAAGGCGCAGCGCAAGGTGGAGTCGCACAACTTCGACATCAGAAAGCAGCTGCTGCTGTTCGACGATGTGGCCAACGATCAGCGTAAGGTGGTGTACCAGCAGCGCACGGAGATCATGGGCACGGAGGATCTGTCGGCGGCCATCGAGGGCATCCGCGCGGAGGCGGTGGGTACGCTCATGGATCAGTACATCCGCAAGGGGGCGATGCCCGCGGACTGGGACCTTTCGGGTTTGAGTGATGCGGTGCAGAAGGATTTCAACACGCGGGTGGATCCCAAGGCCTGGCTTACGCAGGAGCCGGAGCTGGATGAGGCCAAGCTACGCGAGCGGATCGTGGCGGCGGTGACGGAGGTTTATGAGGCCAAGGTGGCGCGTACCGGCGCGCCCATCATGCGCCATGTGGAGAAGGACATGATGCTGCGCATGCTGGACCAGCATTGGCGGGATCATCTGGCGGCCATGGACTATCTGCGCCAGGGGATTCACCTGCGCGGCTATGCGCAGAAGGACTACCGTTTCGAGTACAAGCGGGAGGCGTTCGAGCTCTTCGCGGCTATGCTGGAGCGGGTGAAATTCGAGACGGTGTCGGTGCTGGCCAATGTGGAGGTGCGCACTCAGGAGGACATCGACCGCGAGGAGGAGGAGCGGCGCCAGCGGCTGATGCGCGCGCTGCAGGCGCAGCATGCGGAAGCCGGGTCGGTGCTGGGCGGCGGCGAGGCGGGTGCGGCAGCGGCAGCTCCGCCGTCTGACGCCGCCGCGCTCCCGATACCAGGGGGCCGGCCGCAGTCGCTGCCGTCGGCGGAGCCGCAGCAGGGCACTTTCGTGCGCAGCGAGCGCAAGGTGGGGCGCAATGAGCCCTGTCCGTGCGGGTCGGGAAAGAAGTACAAGCAGTGCCACGGGGCGCTGTAGCGGTTGTCGCGGCGGCGCTGTTCGACCGCCAAGGCCGTGTTCTCATCGCCGAGCGGCCGCCCGGCAAGCACATGGCGGGGCGCTGGGAGTTTCCCGGTGGCAAGGTGGCCCCTGGCGAGAGCGGGGCGGCTGCCCTGGCGCGGGAGCTGCGCGAGGAGCTCGGCGTTGAATTCATCGCTGGGCGCCCCATGATGTCCCTGCATCACGATTACGCGGACTATGCGGTCGATCTTTCGATGTGGATCGTCGAACGTTACGATGGCGTGCCACGCGGCCTCGACGGGCAACAGCTCAAATGGGTGGCACCCGCGACCCTTGGCGAGGAAGACATGCTCGAGGCGGATCAGCCCTTCATTGAAGCCCTGAAAACACTCTGACTGGATACCTTATGGCCTCGCAACCCGATCTCCCTGAAATCAAGCTCGATCCGAACAGCCTGTACCGCGAAGAGGTGTTCACGGACCGCAATACGGGCACCGTTCGCAAGCTCACGCCGGTCACGGTATCGGGCGCCGACGACCCGACGCGCGCGGTGTCGTTCTCGGGTCAGACGCAGCTATTGACGCCCGGCGGCGTGCTGCCGCTGGCGTTCGAGATCGAGGCGAAGACTTTGGAAGAAGCGTTGAAGAAGTTTCCGGACAGCGTTAAAGCCGCGCTGGAGCAGGCCATCGAAGAGGCGCGTGAGATGCGCCGCGAGGCGGGCTCGCGCATCGTGGTGCCGGAGGTGGGCGCCAATGTCGGTCCGGGGCCGGCGGGCGGCGGTAAAATCAAGTTTCCTTAGATAGTGCCGGGCGGCGGCATCTCCATCCCGAGCGCGTTGGCCACGAACGCCCACTGATCCGCGAAGTCCTCGATCTGCATCCACACCGGCTTGCCGGCGCCATGACCTGCGCGCGTTTCGACGCGGATCAGGATGGGGTTGGAGCAGCCCTGGGCGTGCTGTAGGGTGGCGGCAAACTTAAAACTGTGCCAAGGCACCACCCGGTCGTCGTGGTCAGCGGTGGTAATGAGCGTGGACGGATAGCAGGTGCCGGGCTTGGTGTTGTGCACGGGTGAGTAGGCGAGCTGCGCGCGGAAATCCTCCTCGTTCTCGCTCAGGCCATAGTCCGAGGACCACTGCCGCGCGTTGGCGCTGGCGGTGTGGTAGCGCAGCATGTCGAGCACGCCCACGTCGGGCAGCGCGGCGCCGAAGAGATCCGGCCGCTGCAGCAGCACGGCGCCCACGAGCAGGCCGCCGTTGCTGCGGCCGTGAATGGCGAGCCGCTTGGGGTTGGTGTAGCCCTCGCGGATCAGGTACTGCGCGGCGGCGATGAAGTCGTCGAACACGTTTTGCTTCTGGGTCTTGGTGCCGGCGACATGCCAGGCCTCGCCGTACTCGCCGCCGCCGCGCAGGTTGGCTTCGGCGAATATGCCGCCCATCTCGAGCCAGGCGAACATCTGGGCGCGGAAAGCGGGCGTGGCCGAGACATTGAAGCCGCCGTACCCGTAGAGCAGCGTGGGCTGATTGCCGTCCTTCTGCATGTTGCGGCGGTGCGTGATGAACATGGGAACGCGGGTGCCGTCCTTGCTCTTATAGAAAACTTGGTTTGTGACGTACCCGTCCGTGACGGCGGGAATATGCGCACTGCGCCAGGGGGTGGCGGTGTTGGCGCGCGGGTCGTAGTGATAGATGGCTGTCGGGGTCACGTAGTCGGTGTAGGAGAAGAAGGTCTCAAGGTCGTGGCCTTCGCCGCCGAAGCCGGCGACGGTACCCAAATTGGGTATCGGCACATCGCCCACGAACCGACCGGTGGTCTCGTACAGTTTCGCGGCGCTGTGGGCATCGTGCACATAGGCGGCGACGATGCGGCCGCCGACGTAGTTGGCGCTCTCGAGGGTCATGTCGGCTTCGGGGATGATGTCGCGCCAGGCGGCGGGAGCGGCGTGCCGCAGGTTCACGGCAATCACGCGGCCCTTGGGGGCGCTGTTCGTGGTGTGGAAATAAAGCTCATCGCCTTTGGAGCCGATGAAATTGTAGAGGGCGTCCCACTTATCGAAGAGTGGCAGCGCCTTGGCGTGCCGGCGCTTGAGCGGCAGCACATCGACGCCGTTGACCAGGTCTCCCTCGGACAGGGTCACAATCAGATAGCGGCCGTCCTCGGTGACGTGCGCCTGCGGTACGTGTGTGGGGTGGTTGGTGACTTTGTAGATCAGCCGGTCCTGCGACTGGGGCGTGCCCAGCTTGTGGAAGTACACATCGGGCCTTGCGGCATCATCGCCATGGCCGTCGGCGCGCGCAGGATAGAGACTGTAGTAGACACCGGAATGATCGCGGGCCCAGGACACGCCCCAGAATTTGCTGCGTAGGAGGGTGTCGTCGAGGTCGCGTCCGTCACTGACGCGGCGGAACTTCCAGATCTCCCAGTCGGTGCCGCCGTCGGAGAGTGCATAGGCGAGCAGGCTGCCGTCGGGGCTGGGGGTGAAATCCGAGAGGGCGACGGTGGCGTCGGGGCTTGCGGTGTTGGGATCGAGCAGCACGCGGCCGTTTTCTTGCAGGTTGTCCGTGACATAGAGAACGCTCTGATTCTGCTTGCCGTCATTGTGCTCGTAGAAATAGCTCTTGCCGGCTTTGACCGGCGCCTCAAAGCGCTCGTAGCTCCAGATCTCGGTGAGATGCTGCTTGACCCAGCCGCGCCAGGGCAGCGATTCGAGAAAGGGTCGGGAGAGCTGGTTCTGCGCCTTCACCCATTGGGCGGTCTCGGGGGCGTCGAGCTGCTCGAGCCAGCGATAGGGGTCGGAGATTTTCGTGCCGAAGTAATTGTCGACAACGTCGCCGCGTGCGGTGGGGGGATAGGCGGGCGCAACGGGTCCGGCGGCGGCTTGAGGGGCGGGTGCGGAAGGTGCGGTCATATGGCTTTTCGTCGCTGCGCAGGCAGTGAGGAGGGCGGCGGCGCTGGTCGCGACAAGGATCAACAGCTTACTCCTGCGCATATTCGCCTCTATAGCTTTCGAGTCAGTAAACTCACAGTTTATTGCTACCATGACAGCGATGAAAGCTAAAGCATCACAACCAGAGAGGTCCAAAGCGCCAGTCGGAACTGATTCCGGCGGTGAGGTGATTATTTACAAGGCCGCTGGCGGTGATGTTCAGCTGGACGTCCGCCTGGAGCGAGATACTGTCTGGTTAACCCAGGCGCAGATGAGCAAGTTGTTCGGCCGCGAACGTTCGGTGCTCACGAAACATCTCCGAAACGTATTTTCGGAGGGTGAGCTGGACCGTAAAAGCAATGTGCAAAATTTGCACATTGCTAATTCCGACAAGCCTGTGGCCTTTTATAACTTGGACGTGATCATTTCCGTCGGATATCGCGTGAAATCCAGGCAAGGTACGCGATTCCGGCAGTGGGCAACGCGAACATTACGAGACCACTTGGTCCAGGGCTACACGCTGAACCAAAAGCGTCTCGCCGAGCGGGGCCTCACCGAAGCGCGCCAGACTCTCGATCTGCTGGCCCGCACGCTGCAGAACCAGGCGCTGGTGGACGATACCGGCCGCGCGGTACTGGATCTGATCGTCGGCTATGCCGATACCTGGCGCCTGCTGCTGGAGTACGACGAAGGGAAGCTTGGGGCGCCGAGCTCGGGCCATCCGGCGCGTGGCGTGCTGGACTATCCCCGTGCCAAGGTCGCGATCGGCGAGTTCAAGCGGGAGCTCGCGGCGCGGGACGCGGTATCACCGCTGTTCGCCAACGAACGAGGCGAAGCCTTGCAGGGCATTCTGGGCAGCATCGAGCAGACCATGTTCGGCGAGCCCCTGTATCGCTCGCTGGAGGAAAAGGCTGCCAATCTTCTGTATTTCCTGATCAAGGACCATCCCTTTTCCGACGGCAACAAGCGCATCGGCTCGTTCCTCTTCGTGCTGTACCTGCAACAGGAGGCAGTATCGCACCACCTTAATCCTCAGGCCTTGACCGCTTTGGCGCTCCTGATCGCCGAAAGCCCGCCCTCGAACAAGGACCTGATGATCCGGCTGATCCTCAATCTTTTGAAGTCCGAGCGGGATTGACCGGGTCTTCCTCCGCGGCCGGCGCGTCTCCCGGAATCGCATGTTTTTCCGACAGCCACTCGCCGAGATCGATGAGCCGGCAGCGGTCGCTGCAGAAGGGCTTGTGGGGCGAAGCATCCGACCATTCGATCTGCCGTCCGCACGTGGGACACTTGACCTGCAGTGGACTCACTAGCTGCAGCAGCTTAAGAGAAACGGCACGTCGCCTCCGGCCGGTGTGGGTCGTGAGGTGAGGCCATTCCAGGTCAGAAAGCGGATATTGCAGCGGTAGTGGCTGCCGCTGATCTCGGGATACAGGCCGACGGAGGCGGGCACGGTGATGCGCAGCAGCTGAAAGGGTGTGTCGCGGTCGAAGGTGATGTTGAAGAGGCCGCCGGGGGCATTCTCCTGCTTGGTGCGTCCGTTCTGGCGGGTGAGCCAGAGGAGCTCGGCGATGCCGTCGCACAGCGGCCGCAGCAGCCCCAGCCACTCGTTGAAGGCGTCGGTGCGCACCTGCGCGGGCTGGCTCAGCCAGTAGTAATAATCCGGCAGGTCGAACTCGCAGGTGCCGCCGGGAATGGCGCTGCGGTGCTTGATGGCGTTCAGGAACTCCGACTCGCGCAGCGGCTGCAGGAAGGCGGAGCCGGCGGTCATGAGCTCGGCGCGCAGGCGCATGAGGTTGGACATCACGTTGCGCAGGCGGCTGCCGTCGACGCCGGGCTTGGCCTGGTACTCGTTCAGGATATTGAGCTGGCGCTCGAGCTCCTTGAGCACGTCGGAGCGGATATCGCCGCGGGTGGAGATGGCCAGCACATCGAGCAGGCAGGACATGGCGGCGCGGCTGCCCCACTGGGTGGCGGTCTCGTTGTGGTACAGGGCCTGGGTATAGAGGAAATCCACGCGCAGGAAGGTACGCATCCGCTCATTCAGCGGATGCTCGAAGACCCGGACGTCTTTGTCGGGGTTGGCGGACGGTGTTTCCGCGGGTTCGGAGGCCATCGCCCTATTCTGCTTGAGGCGTGCGGTTGCCGTAAACGGCGATTATGGCCGCGCTTGCCGGGCGAGCTCCAGGTAACGGATGTGCAGCGCCTCGATACGATCGCGCAGGGCGGCAAGATCGCCGTTGTTTTGCAGGACATCGTCCGCGGCGGCGAGCCGCGCCGCGCGCGCGGCCTGGGCTTTGAGTATGGCCTGAGCCTGGGGGAGTGGGGTGCCGTCGCGGGCCTGGAGACGGTGGATTTGCAGGCTTTCCTCGCAGTCCACCACTAGCACCCGGTCGACTCTGCGCTGCAGATGCTTCTCGACGAGCAGGGGAATGGCGAGGAGGACGTAGGGGGTTTCGATGCTGCCGGCGCGCCGCTCCATCTCGGCGAGGATGGCCGGATGCGTGAGGTTCTCGAGGTCGGTGCGGGAGGCGTCATCGGAGAAAACCTGTTCGCGTAAGGCGACACGATTGAGGCTGCCGTCTTGGTTTAGCACCTGCGGCCCGAAGCGCTCGGCGATGCGGGCGAGCAGAGGCTGTCCGGGCGCGGTCATCTCGCGCGAGATTTCATCGGTGTCGATGACGGGGGTGCCGAGGGCATTGAAGAGCCGCGCCACGGTGGATTTGCCGCTGGCGATGCCGCCGGTCAGCCCCACGCGGAAGGCGCGTGGGCTCATGGACGCAGGCCGGAAAAGGCGAGATATCGATCGACGAGCTGGGGCCCGAACATCAGCATCAGCCAGCCGGCGGCCGCCAGGAAGGGGCCGAAGGGGATGGGGGTGGTTCGACTTTGGCCGCGCAGGGTAAGCACGGCGATGCCCACCACGGCGCCGACGGCGGCGGCCATGAGAATGATGGGGAGCAGCATTTTCCAGCCCAGCCAGGCGCCGAGCGCGGCCAGGAGCTTGAAGTCGCCGTAGCCCATGCCTTCCTTGCCGGTGGCCAGGCGGAAGAGGTGGTAGACGGCCCAGAGGCTTAAATAACCGCCGATGGCGCCTAGGATGCTGGCGCGCAGGTCGACGCTGGCAATGGGGGCTATGCCGGGGTAGAGATGGATGGCGATGCCTAGCCAGAGCAGGGGGAGGGTTAGGGTGTCGGGGAGGAGGTGATGGTCGATGTCTATGAAGGTTAGGGCAATTAGGAACCAGGTCAGGACTAAAGCGGCTACGGTTGTCCAGGCGAAGCCGAATTTCCAGGCGACTATTGCTGAGAGGATGGCGGTTAAAGCCTCTACAAAGGGGTAGCGGGGGCTGATGCGGGCGTTGCAATTCGCACAGCGGGCACGCAGGAAAAGCCAACTCAAGACCGGGATGTTGTGCCAGGGTTTGATGGGGGTTTTGCAGGAGGGGCAGGAGGATCGGGGGGTTATGAGGTTGAAGGTTTCGGCTTGTTCTGCGGGCTTGCCGTTTAGCTCGGCGCACTGCTGGCGCCATTGGCGGTCTAGGATTTTGGGGAGGCGGTGGATTACTACGTTTAGGAAGCTGCCGAAGATTAGACCTAGGACCAGGCAGCAGCCAATAAAGAGCTTGGGGAAGTATGGGAAGTAGGCTATGGAGTCGGCTAGGGACATGGTGCTTGGGACTTTCTAAAGAAAACGCCGCGGGTTAGGCGGCGTTTTTACAGTGTGATTCAAATGCTCTCTTTAGACAACCGACCCCAGTTTGAAGATCGGCAGATACATTGCGATAACAAGGCCGCCGACGAGGACGCCGAGGATCGCCATGATTAGAGGCTCCAGCAGGCTGGACATGGCGTCGACAGCGTTGTCGACTTCGGCTTCGTAGAATGAAGCCACCTTGCCCGACATTGCATCCAGCGAGCCTGATTCCTCGCCGACTGCAATCATTTGGATGACCATGTTGGGAAATATTCCCGTATTTTCCATTGCGCGTTGCAGACGCTGGCCGGTAGCGACCTCATCTTTCATCTTCATTACGGCATTTTCGTAAACGATATTGCCTGTGGCGCCGGCTACGGATTCCAGTGCTTCCACCAATGGCACGCCGGCGGCGAACATGGTGGACAAGGTGCGGGCATAGCGCGCAATGGCCGCTTTGGTGAGAATCGGTCCGATAATGGGCATCTTCAATGACATCCTGTCGAGAAATTCCCGCATCTTTCTGGAACGTTTCTTGAAATAGCCAAATGCAAAAACTGCGCCGCCTGCAACCATCGCCAGGAAAATACCCTGCGTCTGCACGAACTTCGACATGTTGATGACCATCTGCGTGAACGCAGGCAGGTCGGCGCCGAAGCCCTTGAAAAGGGTCTCAAATTGCGGAATGACAAAGATGAGGAGAATGATGGTGACGATTACCGCCACCACCAGCACCGCGGTCGGATAGAAGAGCGCCTTCTTGACCTTTTTCTTGAGTGCCTCGGTTTTTTCTTTGTACGTGGCAACTTTGTCGAGCAGGGTCTCGAGTGCTCCAGCCTGTTCGCCGGCCTCGACGAGATTTACGAACAGGTCGTCGAAGTACAGCGGGTGCTTGGCGAGCGCTTCATGCAACGACGTGCCACCCTCGACATCCGACTTGATATCGAGAATGAGCTTTTGCATCGAGGGCTTGTCGTGTCCGTTGCCGACGATTTCGAAAGACTGCACCATCGGGATGCCCGATGCCAGCATCGTGGCAAGCTGGCGGGCGAAAACTGCAATGTCCTGAGCATTGACCTTGCCTCCCTTCAACGACGCTGACTGCTTGCGAATCCGGGATGGCGCGATTCCCTGCCGGCGCAAATCCGCGCGCAGCGTCAGTTCGTCGGGCGCCAGACTCCTTCCCTTGACACGGATGCCTTTCTTATCCTTTCCTTCCCAGGTAAAGGGAATATCGCGCTTGATCGCTCTAACGGTTGCGGTTGCTGCTTGAGCCATGAGTTACGTCCTGCGTCAGTCAATGGTGACGCTGTTGATTTCTTCAATACTGGTCAAGCCGTTCTTGACCTTTTCGATTCCCGCGCGGCGTAGATCCCAAACGCCTTCTTTTGCGGCCTGTTCGCCGATATCTACTGCGCTACCGCCGGTCAGAATGATTTTCGCGATGGCGTCCGTCACCGGTAGCACCTGGTAGATTCCAACGCGGCCTTTATAGCCATCGGTGCAGTTGCTGCAGCCTTTCGGCCCAAAGACTCGAAGACCCGACGCAATATCGGACTCGGGAAAACCTTCCTTTACCAAGGCCTCTTTGGGGATATCACGCGGGACTTTGCAGTGCGAACACAGGCGACGTGCCAGACGCTGCGCGATGATCAAGCTGACGGAGGTTGCTATGGCATAGGGCTTTACGCCCATGTCGATGAGGCGTGTCAGAGTCTGCGGCGCATCGTTGGTATGCAGGGTTGAAAGTACCAAGTGACCCGTCTGCGCGGCCTTGATGGCAATCTCGGCGGTTTCCAAGTCGCGGATTTCGCCGACCATGATGACGTCTGGATCCTGGCGCAGAAAAGCGCGCATCGCCGCAGCGAATGTGAGGCCTACTTTAGGGTTCACATTGACCTGATTGACGCCAGGCAAGTTGATTTCAGCCGGGTCTTCGGCCGTCGAAATATTGGTATCTTCGCGGTTAAGAATGTTAAGGCCCGTATATAGCGAGACGGTCTTACCGCTACCGGTCGGGCCTGTTACCAGAATCATGCCCTGCGGTCTGGCCAGATTTTCCGTGTAGAGTTGACGTTGGAAGGGTTCATATCCCAGCGAGTCGATGCCCATCATGGCTTGAGAGGCATCGAGAATACGCAATACGATCTTCTCGCCAAAGAGCGTGGGACAGGTGCTCATGCGGAAATCGATGGCGCGATTCTTCGACAGGCGCATTTTGATACGTCCGTCTTGCGGTACCCGGCGTTCTGCAATGTCCAAGCGCGACATGACCTTCAGGCGCGCCGCGAGTTTGCCGGCGAGCTGCACCGGAGGTTGGGCGATTTCCTTCAGGACACCGTCCATGCGGAAGCGTACGCGATAGATTTTTTCGTAAGGTTCGAAATGGATGTCTGAAGCTCCGCGACGAATGGCGTCGAGCATCAATTTGTTGACGAAGCGAACGATCGGGGCATCTTCAACATCGTCGCGACTGACCTTGTCATTGCTCTCTTCGTCGCCGCTGCTGACTTCGAGGCTCTCGAGATCTACCCCTTCTTCGTCCGAGAGACCGGGCATCTGGGTGTCGACCTGCTCGATCGCCTTGTCCACGGCCTTTTGCAGTTTGTCGTCCTCGACGACCACCGCCTCGACGCCCATGCCGGTCTGGAACTTGATTTCATCGATGGCATGAAGGTTGGTGGGATCGGCGACTGCCAGAAACAGGCGTTTGCCTCGCTTGAACAGGGGCAGCACGCGATGCTTCGTAAGCAGCTTGTCCGAGACCAGCCGGGTAGTTTCGGCGTCGATATTGGCGGCATCCAGGTCGAACAGAGGAACGCCGAACTCGGTCGATGCCGCGATTGCGATGTCTCGGGCGTTGGCGGCCCCGCTAGTGACGAGCTGAGTAACGACGCTGGTCTTGCTTTCCTTAGCGGCATTCACCGCCTCAAGCATGGCGGCCTCCTCGACGACGCCGTCCTGGACGAGTCGCTGAGGTAAGCCACCGAGCCCGGAGCGGGTTCCTCCGAGAGCTAAAGAAGCGTTGTCATTCATGAACTTAGCGCAAGCAGTATAGGGTAAACCTACCCTAGTCTACCGGACGACCGGTGAGGATCAATTGTCAAATTCGCCCACATCGTCGCATATCCGGGCCGGGGTACGCGTGACTGGTTTCCCAAAAGAAGAAGCCCCTCCGGAGAGGGGCTTCTGGCTCAAGACCCTTCGGCCTTGGAAGCCGCAGGGCTTAGGCGCGACACTCGGCAGGAGCGTATTTCGCCAACACGGTGCCGATCGCGTTTGCCGCACCCGGCATCAGCACGGCTGTGGCTGACGGAACAGCGACCGAGCCTAGGGCGCGACACTTCCAGATGACGCTATTGTCAGGGCTGACATAGGGCACCAGCGTCAGGTTAAGGGCAGGCGCGCCGATCTTCGCGTTCGCCCGGTTGCCGTAAAGGATGGTAATAACGCCGTTGGCCACCGCGAGCGACTGGACGTAGTTGCCCTGGGTGTCCGTGGCATTCGGCGACATACCTGCAACCGTTCGGGTGGCCGGCGCGACACCGGTGTTGGCGAACGTCTCGGAGACCGCAGCTTTCGCTCCGGCAGCCAAGCTCAGGCCTTCAGCCACCTGCGAGCGGATCGTGTAGTCCTGATACGCCGGGATGGCGATGGCCGCCAAGATGCCGATGATCGCGATTACGATCATCAATTCGATAAGGGTAAAACCCTTTTGCAAAGTCTTCATTACAGAACTCCCAAGAGTTGGTTGGAACGCAGCGGCACAAATGGCGCCCGCGAAGGGGATAGAGCAAAGGCTATGCCAGCGGCTTCGGACGGCTGTAAGTGGTTGAAATCGATAGAGGATTACCGAGATAAAGAAGTGCTTTTAACTTAGTCACGTCACTCGGCAACGACGCTGTTGGGCGGGTTGCGTCACAATGTGACGCGGAGTGTCAGGTCACCTGAGATTCGATATTGGAGTCGAACGATATATCAGCGATTTAATCGCTAGGGCCAGAACCGAGATAAAGGGAGAATTATTTTAGAGCTTAGGCCCAACAGTAAAACTACTCGATCCCCAGCTTCTTAATCCGATACCGCAGCGCCCGAAACGTCATCCCCAGAAGCTTCGCCGCCGCGGTCTTGTTGTACCGGGTCTTCTCCAGTGCCTTGATGATCGCGTCGCGCTCAATCCCCTCGAGCTGATCTCCCAGCGCCCCACCCGAGACTGGAATGGTATGAGTGCCGGTATCGGTCTCCACCCGCGCCGCGGCGCGCAGCTTGATGTTGTCTACGGTGATCACCCCGCCCACGCACAGGGTCAGCGCGCGCTCCAGTACATTCTCCAGCTCGCGCACATTGCCCGGGAAGGCATAGCTCTCCAGGGCCTGCATGGCCGCGGGGTCGAGGTGTAGGGTCTCGATTTCCATACGGCGGGCGAGGCGCGCCAGGATCGACTCCACCAGCTCGGGAATGTCCTCGCGCCGCTCGCGCAACGATGGCACACGCATTTCGATGACATTGATGCGGTAGTACAAATCCTCGCGGAAGCGCCCCTCGGCTACGAGTTGCGCGAGATTTTTATGGGTGGCGGAGAGAATACGCACATCCACCGTCTCCTCCCGCGACTCGCCAATGGGCCGCACGGTCTTCTCCTGCACCACGCGCAGCAGCTTGACCTGCATGTGCAGCGGCAGGTCCGCGACTTCATCCAGGAAGAGCGTGCCGCCCTCGGCGTTCTGCATCAGGCCTTTCTTGTCCGCGACGGCGCCGGTAAAGCTGCCGCGCTTGTGTCCAAACAATTCGCTCTCCATGAGCTCGGTGGGAATCGCGCCGCAGTTGACGGCGATGAAGGGGCCTTCGCTGCGCGCGCCGCTTTCGTGAATCAAACGGGCCACCAGCTCCTTGCCGGTGCCGGACTCGCCGTAGATGTGCACGGGGGCCTGGCTGCGCGCCACACGGACGATCATCTCGCGCAGCTGCTGCATGGGCGGTGAGCGACCGATGAGGCGCGGGCCCTGGATCATGGTGGCGGCGGCGTCCTCGCGGGCGCCGAGCTTCAAGGCGCTGCCGACGAGTTTGCGCAGCACGCCCAGGTCCAGGGGCTTGGAGACGAAGTCGAAGGCGCCGACTTTTAAGGCGCGCACCGCGGACTCCACATTGCCATGCGCGGTGATCACCGCCACCGGGACGGTGGGATGGCTCTCCTGCATCCAGCTCACGAGGTCCAGGCCGTCGCCGTCGGGCAGACGCATGTCGGTGAGGCACAGATCGAAGGCTTGAGTTTTCAACAGGCGCTTGGCGCTTTGGATGTCGGCGGCCGTCTGCGTCGCGAGGCTCATGCGGCTCAAGGTGAGGCTGACCAGCTCGAGAAGATCGGGCTCGTCATCGACGATCAGTACGGCAGGCGGGCTCATCGCAGCTCCCAGCGGCGGGGGTCTGCGAACACCAGACGGAAGAGGCTGCCACCGCCTACGCGCGACTCGTGCAGCAGGGTGGCGCCGTTGGTCTGCGCCAGCTCACGGGCGAGGAACAATCCTAAGCCCGTGCCGCCCTGTCCACCGCTGAAGAAGGGCTCGAAGATGCGCTCGGCATGCTCGGGGTTCACACCGGGGCCGCGGTCGGCCACCTCGAGGAAGGGGCGGGCGCCGGGGTTCAGGCGACCGTAGCGGATCTCGATGTCGGCATCCTCGTCCTCCTTGAGTCCGTGACGCAGCGCGTTGTCGCAGAGGTTCCAGACCACCTGGTGCAGCTGCGTGGGATCGGCGCGCACTTCGATGTCGTCCTCGTGGCCGACCACGCGCAGATGGTCCGGTTTGAGCTGCATGGTCTCGCAGAACTCGTCGTGGAATTCCTCGATCCAGAGCGCGAGCGACAGCCGTTCGAGCCGGGTCTCACCGCGCTTGGACAGCTGCAGCACATTGTCGATGATGGTGCTGACGCGGTCGGCGTTGGCGCGGATGATCTGAGTGAGGCGCAGGTCCTCGGCCGAGAGGGACGACTCGGCCAGCAGCTGACTGGCATGGCTCATGGCGCCCACGGGATTGCGGATCTCGTGGGCGATGCTGGCGCTCAGGCGGCCAAGCGCCGCGAGCTTCGACTGCTGCACCTGCTCGGCGAGGAGGCTGGTGTCCTCGAGAAATACCAGCACGGGAGTGGGGTCGCTGCCCCCTAAGGAAGCGAAATGGGGGCGGACCACCCGACCGCCGTCGGCCGCCACGAAGGTGTGGGCGGCTTCATCGCCGCTCCAATGGGTGTTCTGCCGCCAGGTCTCGAGCAGGTACAGCAGGCGCGGCGAGGCCTCGCCCAGCAGCGCGTCGGGAACGGCGAGGCGGTCGCCGAGGATCTGCGCCGCCGACTCGTTGATGAGGCGGATACGGTCCTCGGTGTCGACCACCAGAATGCTCTCGCGCAGATGCTGCACGATGTACTGCGAGAGCTGCGCCAGGTTGGCCAGGTCGACCTCCTGGCGGCGCACCAGGGCCTCGCTCTCGCGCAGGCGGTTGGCCACCGGCCAGACCGCCAGCACGATGGTGAAAAGCACCACGCCCAGCACGCCGGCCCCTGTGAAATCCGTGCCCTGCACCGAGTCGGTGAAGTACGAGAAAATCTGCTGGGCGAGTACCCCTAAGGCGGCAAAGGCGGCAATCAGGAAGGCATCGCGGTTGTCCGCCAGCACGGCCATGGCGCCCACCGGCAGCACCAGGAGAATGCCGAGGCCGCTCGAGACCCCGCCGCAGGCATACAGAATGAGGGAGATGGCCGCCGCATCGATGCCCGCGTTCACCAGGGCGATGCGCCGCAGCGTGGGCCAGGAGAGCCGCCGCGCCACCACCAGCAGCACGCCGGCTGTGAAATAGGCGATGCAGACCCCGAGAAACAGCTGCGGATGGATGGGCTGCAGCGTCGCCTGGGACTGCGGTAGCCACTGCATGGACAGCAGCACCGGCGGCACCAGCAGCCGGTACAGGTTCACCAATCCGATCACGCGCCAGGCGAGATCGCTGGGAGCGGGCTTTGTGGGGACGTCACCGACCGGCATGGGTACGTTAGAATACGCGCTTTGCGCTTAACGGGTGACCGCGAATGAATCTGCACGAGTACCAGGCCAAGGATATTTTCAGGCGCTATGGCATCCCCGTTCCGGCCGGCCAGGTCGCGGCGAATGGGGCCGAGGCCGTGGCGGCGGCGAAGGCGCTGGGGGGCGCGGTCTGGGTGGTCAAAGCTCAGGTGCACGCGGGTGGGCGTGGCAAGGCGGGGGGCGTGAAAGTGGCGAAGGATCTCGACACGGTGCGCGAGGCCGCCGACAAGATGATCGGCCAGAGGCTGGTTACGAAGCAGACAGGACCCGAGGGTCTGCCCATCGAGCGCGTCTATGTGGAGTCGGGCTCGCAGATCGCACGGGAGATTTACCTATCCTTGACGCTCAATCGCGAGCGCGGACGCATTGCCGTGATCGCCTCGGCGGCGGGCGGTATGGACATCGAGGAGGTGGCGCATCGCACGCCGCAGAAGATTCTCAATATCAACATCGATCCCGCCGCGGGCCTGCAGCCCTATCAATGCCGCAAGCTGGCGTTCGGGCTTGCGCTTTCCGGGGCGCAGATCGGCGAGCTGCAGGCCATCGTCATGGCCCTCTACAAACTCTACCTGGAGGAGGATGCCAGCCTGGTGGAGGTGAATCCACTCATTGTGACGCAGGCCGGCAAACTCCTGGCGCTGGATGCCAAGCTCAACATCGACGCCAATGCCGTGTTCCGCCACCCGGATCTGGCCAAGCTGCGCGATGTCAGCCAGGAAGATCCCATGGAGCTCAAAGCCAGCGAGCACGATCTCAACTATGTGTCTCTGGACGGCGATATTGCCTGCATGGTGAACGGCGCGGGGCTTGCCATGGCCACCATGGACCTGATCAAGCTGCACGGCGGCGAGCCGGCGAACTTCCTCGATGTGGGCGGTGGCGCGACGGCGGACCGGGTGACGGCGGCCTTCGAGCTCATCCTGTCCAATCGCAAAGTCCGCGCGATCCTGGTGAATATTTTCGGCGGCATTGTGCAGTGCAACCTGATCGCCGACGGCATCATCCAGGCGGTGAAGAATGTCGGGGTGAAGGTGCCGGTGGTGGTGCGCCTCGAGGGCACGAATGCGCGTGAGGCGCGCGATACTTTGATGCACAGCGGTCTTGAGATCACCGCTGCAACGGATTTAACGGACGCCGCGCGCACAGTCGTGGCGCTCGCAAGCGGACAAAAGTCGCAGAAAGGCAAGCGCTCGTGAGCATTCTGATCAACCGCAATACGAAGGTCATCTGCCAGGGCTTCACGGGCAAGCAGGGCACCTATCATTCGCAGCAATGCCTGGCTTATGGCACGAAGCTCGTGGGCGGGGTGACGCCGGGCCGTGGCGGCGAAAAACATCTTGATCTCCCGGTGTTCGATACGGTGCAGGATGCGGTGCGCGAGACGGGCGCCACGGCTAGCATGATCTATGTGCCGGCGGCGTTCGCCGCCGATGCCATTCTCGAGGCGGCGGATGCCGGCATCGAGCTCGTGGTTTGCATCACTGAGGGTGTGCCGGTGAACGACATGGTGCGGGTGAAGGCGGCGCTGCCGAGCACGGGTACGCGCCTCATCGGCCCGAATTGCCCCGGTCTCATCACGCCGGAGGAGTGCAAGATCGGCATCATGCCGGGATTCATCCATAAGAAAGGCAATGTGGGCATCGTTTCCCGCTCGGGCACCCTCACTTACGAAGCGGTATTCCAGACCACGAACGCGGGCCTGGGCCAGAGCACCTGCGTGGGTATTGGCGGCGATCCGGTGCGGGGCATGAATTTCGTGGAGGTGCTCGAGCTCTTCCAGCGCGACCCGCAGACCGAGGGCATCGTGCTAGTGGGCGAGATCGGCGGCAGCGACGAGGAGGCCGCGGCGCAGTTCATCAAGCATTATGTGACCAAGCCCGTGGTCGCCTACATCGCCGGTGTCACGGCGCCGCCGGGCAAGCGCATGGGTCATGCCGGCGCGGTGATCGCGGGCGGCAAGGGTACGGCGGCGGACAAGTACCGGGCGCTGGATGCCGCGGGTGTATGCAACGTGAAGTCACCCGCGGAACTGGGTTCCGCCATGGCGGCGCTGCTCAAGAACCGGCCGGCGCGTAGGGCGCCCGTGCGGAGCGAGTTCGTGGTGTCGGTCAAAAAGTCGAAGCCTCCTGCGCCGAAGCGCGCCGCACAGTCAGCGCGGCGTCAGGTCAGGAAGCCCGTGAGAAAACCGGCCCGCAAGGCAAAGAAGCACCGCTAGCAGCCCAGCCCGCGGTGGCAGCCCGTTTACCAGAACTTCCACCAGGAGCGTTTAGTGGCGGGCTGCAGGCGCTGCACGTCCGAGCCGTAGTTCGCCTCGTGCACCTGCCGCGCCTGCGAGGCCAGCTCCTGCAGATCCAGCCGGTCGTAGGCTGCGATTAGAATTTCCAGCGCCTGGCGGATCGCCGGCGCGCCGTCAAATTGCTCGATGGCTTCCTTGGCGCGCTGCGCGGCCGCGACATAGGCGCCGCGCTTGAGATAGTACTTGGCGACGTTCACCTCGTAATCGGCGAGGCGGTTGCGCAGGAAGACCATGCGCTGGCGCGCATCGTAGGCATACTCGCTCTTGGGGTACTTCTCCACCACAGTCTTGAAAGCCGCGAAGGACTTGCGGGCCGTGGCCGGCGCGCGGTTCGCCATGTCCACATGGAACATGCGCTCCACGGCATTGGGCACACGCTCGAAATCCACCAGTCCCTTGATGTACCAGGCATAGTCCACCCGCGGATGAGTGGGGTTCTCGCGGATGAAGGTGTCGGCGGCGTCGGTGGCGGACTCGCTCTCGCCGGAGCGGTAGTAGGCGTAGATGAGATCGAGGCGGGCCTGGCGGGCCTGGTCCGTGAAGGGGAAGCGGGCGGTCAGGGACTCATAGGTCTTGATGGCGTTCTGGTAGTCGGAGGAGTTGAGGCTCTGGTGCGCTTTCTTGTAAAGCGTCTCGGGATTCGATTCCCTGGCCGCGTGGTGGCGGGTCCGGCAAGCGGGCACGGCGAGCAATGCGATGCAGAGCGCGAGCACCACGCTGCGCAGGGAGCCGGAGGCAGCCATCGTGACGGGGCCTTTCGTTGGATTCGGGCCGGTAATCGGGCGCGGGAGTATACCCAATCCCGCGATACCGGCTTGGGACCTGAGCGGCCGGGGCCAAGTTCCGTCTCCCCATCGGCCGGCAAGGTCTATACAGTCGCGCCGATGGAGACCCGATCCCACCGTTTCGAGCTGCCCGCGACCCTGGCCGGCCTGCGGCTCGACCAGGCGCTCGCCAAGGCGTTGCCGCAGTACTCGCGCGCGCGGCTGACCGCCTGGATCGAGACGGGAGCCGTGCAGGTGAACGGGCGGCGGCCCAAGCCCCGCGACGCGGTGCGCGGCGGTGAGGCCGTGATCATCGAGGCGCAGCTCCCAGCCGATACCACCGTGGCGGCGGAGGACCTGCCGCTCGAGGTGGTTTTCGAGGACCGGGCGCTGCTGGTCATCGACAAGCCTGCGGGACTGGTGGTGCATCCCGGCGCGGGCAATGCACACCATACATTGCAGAATGCCCTGCTGGCGCACGATCCCGAGCTCGCGCTGGTGCCGCGCGCCGGCATCGTCCACCGTCTCGATAAAGAGACCAGCGGGCTGCTGGTGGTGGCGCGCACGCCCGAGGCACACACGGCGCTGGTGGCGGCGCTCGCGGCGCGCGAGGTGAAGCGCGAGTATGTCGCGATATGCGCCGGCGTGATGACCGGCGGCGGTACCGTCGATGAGCCCATCGGCCGCCACCGCAGCGTGCGCACGCGCATGGCCGTGCGCGCCGATGGCCGCGAGGCCGTGACGCATTACCGCATTGGGCAGCGCTTCCGGGCCCACACCCGCGTGGACGTGCAGCTTCAGACGGGCCGCACGCACCAGATTCGTGTGCACCTTGCCCACATCGGCTTTCCCGTAGTGGGCGATCCGGCATATGGCGGACGTCGCCGCCTGCCACGCGGCGCGAGCTCCGATCTGATCGCTGCGCTGCAGAATCTCAAACGCCAGGCGCTGCATGCGGCGCGCCTGGCGCTGGCGCATCCTTTGACCGGCCGCGCCGTTCAATGGGAGGCACCGCTGCCCGCGGACATGCGGCAGCTGCTCGCGGCCCTGCAGGCCGATGCGCGGGCGGTCGTTTGAATCAGGACGATGTCATCGTTCCGCGATGGCCGGTTCCGCCCACGGTGCGGGCCGCCTTCACCCTGCGCAGTGGTGGGGTGAGCATGGGGCCGTTTGCCTCACTTAACCTGGGGACGCATGTCGGCGATGAGCTGGACGCGGTGGAGGAGAATCGCCGCCGGCTGCGCCATACGCTGATGCTGCCCGATGAGCCGCAGTGGCTGAGTCAGGTGCACGGCACCGCGGTCGCGACACTGGAGCGGCCCATGCCGGGTGCGCCGCTGCGTGCCGATGCCGCGGTGACGCGCAGCCCCGCGCGGGTATGCGCCATTTTGGTGGCGGACTGTCTGCCGGTGCTGTTCGCCTCGCGCGATGGCGCGGCGATCGGGGCGGCGCATGCCGGGTGGCGCGGCCTCGCGGCCGGTGTGCTGGAGGAGACCGTGCGTGCCATGCGCACCGAGGTCTCGCAGCTGACGGCATGGCTGGGTCCATCCATTGGCGTTGCGCATTTTGAGGTGGGTGGCGAGGTGCGCGATGCCTTTGTGGCGCGGGACGCCGGCGCCGCGGCCGCCTTTACGGCCAATCCTCGCGGCCGCTGGCAGTGCGATCTGCCGGCGCTGGCCCGCCGACGGCTGATGGCCCTGGGTGTGCACTCCATCCATGGCGAGCCGCCGTGCACCTATGCCGACCCCCGCCGCTTCTTTTCCTATCGGCGGGATGGTCAATGCGGCCGCATGGCGGCGCTCATCTGGATGGTGTGACGGGCGGCGGCCTGGGGCTTAGCGCCGGTAGCCGTTGGTGATGGGATAGCGCCAGTCGCGCCCGAAGGCGCGCCGGCTGACACGCACGCCGGGGGGCGCTTGGCGCCGCTTGTACTCATTGCGCTTCACCAGATCGAGCACCCGCCCTACGGTCGACTTGTCGAAGCCGCGCGCCACGATCTCATCCACCGACAGATCCTCCTCGATGAAGGCCTCGAGAATGGCATCGAGAATCTCGTAGGGTGGCAGCGAATCGGAGTCCTTCTGATCGGGCCGCAGCTCCGCCGAGGGTGGCCGGTCGATCACCCGCTGCGGGATCACGGGGCCACGGGAGTTGCGGTGGGCGGCGAGGCGGTAGACCAGCTGCTTGCTGCAATCCTTGATAGGGGCGAAGCCGCCGGCCATGTCGCCGTAAAGCGTGGCGTAACCCACCGCCATCTCGCTTTTGTTACCGGTGGTGAGCAGCATCTTGCCGGTCTTGTTGGAAATACCCATGAGCAGCAGCATGCGGCAGCGCGACTGGATGTTCTCCTCGGTGGCATCGGGCTGCCGGCCGGTGAATTCCGGCCTGAGCGCGGCGAGCGTCGCCTCGAACATGCTCTCGATGGAGAGGACGCTGTACTGCACATTGAGGCCGCGGGCCTGCGCTGCGGCATCCTCGAGGCTCATGGGCGAGGTGTAGCGCGAGGGCATCATGACGGCATGTACGCGCGAGGCGCCCAGCGCATCCACGGCGATCGCCAGGGTCAGCGCCGAATCGATGCCGCCCGAGAGGCCCATCACCACGCCGGGAAAGCCGTGCTTGTTCACATAGTCGCGCACGCCCAGTACCAGCGCCCGATAGACACTCTCCTCGTCGGTGAGCTCACTCGCCACTGCGCCCGCCACGGGAACGGCCTTGCCCTGCGCGTCGCGGGTGAACTCGGCCAGATAGATGCCTTCCTCAAAGGCGGGCGCGCGCATCACCACCTCGCCGCGCGCATCCATCACGAAGGAGTTGCCGTCGAAGATGAGCTCGTCCTGGCCGCCGACCATGTGCACGTACGCGAGCGGCAGGCCGGTGGCCAAGACCCGCTGACGCGCCACGCTCTCGCGCTCGCGCTGCTTGTGAAGCTCGTAGGGCGAGGCATTGATCACCAGCAGCAGCTCGGCGCCCGCGGCACAGGCGTGCTGCGCGGCAGGCTGCTCCCAGATGTCCTCGCAGATGAGCAGGCCGATGCGAAAGCCGTTGCGGGTCAGGATGGTGGACTGCGAGCCGCTTTGGAAATAGCGTTTCTCATCGAACACGCGGTAGTTGGGCAGCTCGCTCTTGCGGTAATTGGCCGTAACCTTGCCGTCGGTGATGAAGGCCGCCGAGTTGAAGATGTGCTGCGCGTCGCGGTATTCGGGATAGCCCACCAGCACCGCCACCTCCCGCGCCTCGCGCTGTACCTGCGCCAGGCCCGCCTCGATCTGGCGGCGAAAGCCGCGGTGGAAGAGCAGGTCCTCGGGTGGATAGCCGGACAGGGCCAGCTCCGGGAATACCACCATATCGGCCTTGAGATCGGCGCGCCCCTGCCGGGCGGCCGAAATGACACGGGTGGCGTTTCCCTGGACATCGCCGACCAGGAAATCGAGTTGCGCGAGGGCGAGACGGAGGCTCATAAGGGGCCGACAGGCTAAGCACTCCCGGCCTATGCCGCAACCGCGCGTGCTAGGATGCCCATAGTGTCTACTCTCGGCTGGATCGTTACATTGACCGCAGCTGGCGGCGTGGCCAGCGCCATGCTGGCGGGCGTGTTCCTGCTGCTGCCTGAGAGCCTGCGAACCAAGGCGCTGCCCCACCTCGTGAGCTTCGCCACCGGCGCGCTGCTCGGCGCAGCCCTGCTGGCGCTGCTGCCCGAAGCTCTGGAGCGCGTGGGCGCCGACGGGGCCGAGGGGATCGGGGTGGCGCTGCTCGCCGGCTTCGGGCTCTTCTTCGTCATCGAGAAGCTGGTGCTGTGGCGGCACGCGCACTCGCACGAGCACGATGAGATGGAGCACGAGGCCCACGCCCATTCGCGCGATGCCGCCTCCGGTGTCCTGGTGATCGTGGGCGACAGCATCCACAACGCCCTGGATGGCGTCCTGGTGGCTGCCGCCTTCCTCACCGACCTGCGGCTCGGCATCCTGACCGTGCTGGCGGTGGCGGCGCACGAGGTGCCGCACCGGGTGGGCGATTTCGCCATCCTGCTGCACTCGGGCATGTCGCGCCGCCGGGCGCTGATCCTCAACCTGGTCACCGGGCTGACGGCCGTGATCGGCGGCATCCTGGCCTGGTTCGGGTTGCGCAGCGCGATGGGGATGCTGCCCTATGCGCTGGCCGTGGCTGCCGCAGGCTTTCTCTATATCGCCGTGGCGGGGCTGATTCCCGCCCTGCACCGACGTGCCGACCCGAAGACCAGCCTGACGCAGGTGGCATTGATCAGCCTGGGGGTGGGGGTGATTGCCTGGGCGGAGAGTCGGCTGCACTGACGGAAATCCGGACTTGGCCGTGGATTTCGCTTGAATCTGCTCCTGCAGCCCTTACTCTTCGGCCATGCGGATGGACAAGCTCACCAGTAAGTTCCAGGAAGCGCTGGCCGAGGCGCAATCCATTGCGCTCGGCCGCGATCACCAGATCATCGAGCCTGCCCACGTGACCCTCGCGCTGCTGAGCCAGGAGGGCGGCACCGTGCGGCCCCTGCTCATGCGCGCCGGCGTCAACCTCAACAAGCTGCGCTCGGATATCGAGGCCCTGCTCGACAAGCTGCCCAAGGTCGAGGGCGCGGCGGGCGAGATCCACGTCTCGAACGATCTGAACCGGCTGCTCAACGTCACCGACAAGCTGGCCCAGCAGCGGGGCGATCAGTTCATCGCAAGCGAGCTCTTCGTGCTCGCCGCGCTCGAGGATCGCGGGCCGCTGGCGAAGGCCCTGAAGGATGCCGGCGCCGTCAAAGGCGCCCTCGAGCGAGCCATCGAGCAGCTGCGCGGCGGCGAGAAAGTGGCCGACGCCAATGCGGAGGAGAGCCGCGGCGCGCTCGACAAGTACACCATCGATCTCACCGAGCGCGCCGCCAGCGGCAAGCTCGATCCGGTGATCGGGCGCGACGATGAGATCCGCCGTGCGGTACAGGTGCTGCAGCGGCGCACCAAGAACAATCCGGTGCTGATCGGCGAGCCGGGCGTGGGCAAGACGGCCATCGTCGAAGGGCTGGCCCAGCGCATCATCAATGGTGAGGTGCCCGAAGGCCTGAAGAATAAGCGTATTCTGGCGCTGGACATGGGCGCGCTGATCGCCGGCGCGAAGTTCCGCGGTGAGTTCGAGGAGCGCCTGAAGGGCGTCCTCAAGGATCTCAGCAAGCAGGAGGGCCAGATTGTCCTCTTCATCGACGAGATCCATACCATGGTGGGCGCCGGCAAGGCCGAAGGCTCCATGGACGCCGGTAACATGCTCAAGCCCGCGCTGGCGCGCGGCGAGCTGCACTGCGTGGGAGCGACCACCCTCGATGAGTATCGCAAGTACATCGAGAAGGACGCCGCGCTCGAGCGGCGCTTCCAGAAAGTGCTGGTGGATGAGCCATCGGTGGAAGACACCATCGCGATCCTGCGCGGCCTGAAAGAGCGCTACGAGATCCACCACAAGGTGGAGATCACCGATCCGGCCATTGTCTCCGCCGCCACGCTGTCACACCGCTATATCACCGACCGGCAGCTGCCGGACAAGGCCATCGACCTCATCGATGAGGCCGGCGCCCGCATCCGCATGGAGATCGATTCCAAGCCCGAGCCGCTGGACCGGCTCGAGCGGCGCATCATTCAATTGAAAATCGAGCAGGAGGCCTTGAAGAAGGAATCCGACGAGGCCTCCAAGCGGCGTTTGAAAGACCTGCAGGAGCAGCTGCGCGGCCTCGAGAAGGAGTATGCCGATCTTGAGGAGGTGTGGAAGGCCGAGAAGGCTTCGCTGCAAGGTGCCGCGCATGTCAAGGAGGAGCTCGAGCGGGTGAAGCTCGAGCTGGAGACCGCGCGCCGCGCGGGCGATCTGCAGCGCATGGCGGAGCTGCAATATGGCCGTATCCCGGAAATCGAGAAACGCCTGACGCAGGCGGTGGACGCCGAGGACAAGCAGCCCACCCTGGTGCGCAACAAGGTCACCGAGGAGGAGATCGCCGAGGTGGTCTCCAAATGGACCGGCATTCCGGTGTCCAAGATGCTCGAGGGCGAGAAAGAGAAACTGCTGCAGCTCGAAGCGGCTTTGTCGCGCCGTGTGGTGGGCCAGGAAGAAGCGCTGCGCATCGTGTCAAACGCCATCCGCCGCTCGCGCGCCGGGCTCGCCGATCCGCGCCGGCCGTTGGGCTCCTTCCTGTTTCTGGGGCCCACAGGTGTCGGCAAGACCGAGCTGTCCAAGGCACTGGCCGAGTTCCTGTTCGATACCGAAGAGGCGTTGGTGCGCATCGACATGTCGGAGTTCATGGAGAAGCATTCGGTGGCGCGGCTGATCGGCGCCCCGCCGGGGTACGTGGGCTACGAGGAGGGTGGACATCTCACCGAGACCATCCGCCGCCGGCCCTATGCGGTGATCCTGCTCGACGAAGTCGAGAAGGCGCACCCCGATGTGTTCAACGTGCTGCTGCAGGTGCTGGACGATGGCCGTCTCACGGACGGTCAGGGCCGCACCGTGGATTTTCGTAATACGGTGATCATCATGACCTCGAACCTGGGATCGCAGCAGATCATGGAGCTGGCGAGCGAGGGCCAGGGCGAGAATGTCTACCAGAGGATGAAGAGCGCGGTCATGGAGGTGGTGCAGCAGTCCTTCCGGCCTGAGTTCATCAACCGGATCGACGACATCGTGGTATTCAGGCCGCTGGGTGGTGCGCAGATTCGCGCCATCGTGGATATCCAGCTGGGGTATCTGCGCAAGCGGCTGCTGGAGCGGGATATCACGCTGACTCTCGATGAGAAGGCGCAGGATCTGCTGGGCGAGGCGGGCTACGACCCGGTGTACGGTGCGCGCCCGCTGAAGCGGGCCATTCAGCAGCAGATCGAGAATCCCCTGGCCTCGGCCATCCTGCGCGGCCAGTTCGGGCCGGGGGATACCATCCGTGCGACGGTGCGGGAGGGGCAGCTGGCGTTCGGCAAAGGTGTCGGGTCGTAGATTCGTAGATATGGCTGCCGTACCTACGAATCTACGACCCGGCACCTGTATAATCCCTCCATGCCCTTCTACGAATACGAATGCGCCCACTGCAAGTTCTACAGTGAGGTTTTGCAGAAGATCAGCGATCCTCCTCTGAGGAAATGCCCCTCCTGCGGCAAGAGCACCCTCAAAAAGCTGGTGTCCGCCCCCAACTTCCGCCTGAAGGGCGGCGGCTGGTACGAGACCGACTTCAAGTCCGACCAGGAGAGCAAGCGCAACCTGGCCGAGGACAAGGAGCCTGAGCCGCCGAAGACCGAAGCGAAAAGCGATGCCAAGGTGGACGCGAAAGTGGATGCCAAGGCCGACGCCAAGCCGGCGGAGAAGGCGACGGATTCCAAGCCCAAGGCCGAGGCTCCTCCCAAGCGCAAGAAAAAATCCCCGCCCCGGCGGCCTGTCGCCAAGAAATCCAAGCGCCGTCGATGACTGCGGCGAAGCGCAAATGGAGCCTGCGGCGCTACCTCGTCGCGGGCGTGCTCGTCTGGCTGCCCATTCTCGCCACTCTGTGGGTGATCCGTTTCCTGGTGCGCCTGATGGACCAGACCCTGCTGCTGCTGCCCGAGGCCTACCGCCCTGAGGCCCTGCTGGGCGTGCCACTACCCGGCATCGGCGCCGTATTTGCGCTCGCGGTGGTGCTGGTCACGGGCCTGCTGGTCACCAACCTGATCGGTCGTCGCTTCGTCGCCTCCTGGGAAAGTCTGCTGCAGCGCATTCCCCTGGTGCGCTCCGTGTACGGCGGCGTGAAGGGATTTACCGAAAGTGTCTTCTCCAGCAGCAACAGCTTCCGCAAGGTGGTCATGGTGGAGTATCCGCGGCCCGGCGTGTGGAGCATCGGCTTCGTGACCTCCGAGAATATGAAAGAGGTCAGTGCCAAGACCGGCATACCGCAAATCTGCGTGTACATCCCCACCGCGCCCAACCCCACCTCGGGGTTTATCGTCATGGTGCCGCGCGAGAAGGCCATCGAGCTGGCCATGAGCGTCGACGCCGCGATGAAGATGATCATTACCTGTGGAGTAGTCGTGCCCCAGGCTTGACGGCTTGGTACCATCGCGCCCCCTATGCGTAGCCATTATTGCGGACAGGTCAACGAGAGCCTGACGGGACGTGAAGTCACCGTCGCGGGCTGGGTGCATCGGCGGCGCGATCACGGCGGGGTGATTTTCGTCGATCTGCGCGACCGCGAAGGCCTGCTGCAGGTGGTGTTCAATCCCGATGCCGCGGAGGTATTCAAGGAAGCCGAGCGGCTGCGCAATGAATACGTGATCCGTGTGACCGGCCTGGTGCGTGAGCGTCCGGCCGGCACCGTCAATACCCACCTGCCCACCGGCAAGGTGGAGCTCATCGCCCGGCAGATCGAGCTGCTGAACCGTTCCGAGCCCCTGCCGTTCCAGCTGGATGAGAATGTCGGCGAGGAGGTGCGTCTCAAATACCGCTATCTCGACCTGCGTCGCGAGGTCATGAGCGGACGGCTGCGGCTGCGGCACAAGTTGACGCATGCGATCCGCCAATACATGGACGGCCACGGGTTTGTCGACATCGAGACCCCGATGCTGACCAAGGCGACGCCGGAAGGGGCGCGTGACTACCTGGTGCCGAGCCGCACGCATGCCGGCAAGTTTTTCGCGCTGCCGCAGTCGCCGCAGATTTTCAAACAGCTTTTGATGATGTCCGGGTTCGACCGGTACTACCAGATCGTGCGGTGTTTCCGCGACGAGGACCTGCGCGCCGACCGCCAGCCGGAATTCACGCAGCTTGACGTCGAGACGTCCTTCCTGGCGCAGGAGGACATCCTGCGGTTGATGGAAGGGATGATCCGCCAGGTTTTCAAGGATGTGTTGAATGTGACGCTGCCGGAGCCGTTTCCGCGGCTCACCTATGCCGAAGCGATACGCCGTTTCGCCTCCGACAAGCCGGATCTGCGCATTCCGCTCGAGCTCGCCGACGTCGCGGATCTGGTGCGCGATTGTGAGTTCAAGGTATTCGCCGGTCCGGCCAAGGACGACAACGGCCGCGTGGCGGCGTTGCGCGTGCCGGGCGGCGGATCGCTGCCGCGCTCGCAGATCGATGAGTGCACGGCTTTCGTCGGGCGCTATGGCGCCAAGGGCTTGGCCTACATCAAGGTCAACGAGCGCGCCAAGGGGAAGGAAGGCCTGCAGTCACCGATACTCAAGTTTTTGAGCGAGGCGGCGATTCAAGGCATCCTCGAGCGCACGGGCGCGCGGGACGGCGACCTGATTTTCTTCGGCGCGGACCGGGCCAAGGTCGTGAACGATGCGCTGGGCGCGCTGCGCGTCAAGCTCGGCCATGATTTGAAAATAGTGCAGGAGGGCTGGCAGCCGCTGTGGGTCACGGATTTCCCGATGTTCGAATGGGACCCGGACGGCAAGCGCTGGTCGGCGATGCATCATCCATTCACCTCGCCGCGCGATCCGGATGCGGCGGTGCTGCGCGCGGATCCGGGCAACGCGCTCGCCAATGCCTACGACATGGTCTTGAACGGATCGGAGATCGGCGGCGGCTCGGTGCGTATCCACCGCGAGGAGATGCAGTCGTCGGTGTTTGCGCTGCTCGGCATCGAGGCCGAGGAGGCGCAGCACAAGTTCGGGTTCCTACTGGACGCGCTCAAATATGGCGCGCCGCCGCATGGCGGCATTGCCTTTGGCATCGACCGGCTGGCTATGTTGATGGCCGGCGCCGACAGCATCCGCGATGTGATCGCGTTCCCGAAGACGCAGACCGCGGCCGATCCTTTGACCGATGCGCCCACCGAGGTCAGCGAGGCGCAGCTGCGGGAGCTGCACATCCGGGTACGTGTGCCGCCAACGCCGGGCGCATAAGGAATGCCCAGCGGGCGGGTTTATTTCTCGATCTTGTAATTGATCCCCGCGCGCTGGCTCTTCGGCCCCTGGCTGGCTTCGACATTGATGGCGCGCGAGATCTTGTAGCGCAGCGTCACCACCTGGCCCGGCTCGAAGAGCCCCACGCCGTAGCTGCTATAAAGGCGCGGCGAAAGATATTGCCCCACCGTGAACGCCGAGCCGCCGATCTCAGTGCTGTTGTCGATGCCGATCGTGTCGATCCCGAGCCGTTTGCCTAAGTTTTTGGATAGCAGGTTGCCCACCGCGCCGCCGAGCGAGCGCGCCGCGGATTGCACCACGTCGCCTTCGCCCGAGCCGAGTTGATCGAGCGGCTTGCCGGTCACGAGATAAGACAAAGCCGCGGTCTGCGGCAGCGGCGGATCGGAGGACACTTCCAGCATCGGCGACTGCGCCGAGCCTTTGACCGTGAGTTTCGCGGTGACGTCGCTGATCTCGCGCACCGCGGCGATGTCGATCTGCGGGTCGTTCAACGGCGTGTTGGCGTAGAGCAGCCGGCCGGTCTGGATGGTGAGATCCTGTCCATAGGCTTTGTATTGACCTTCGAGGCGGATCTCGCCGTTCCCCAAAGGATCGCTTCCCGGCGATTCCGTCACGACCAGTTGCCCCGCGAGCTTCGCGTCGAGCCCGAAGCCCTGAAGCTTCACCTTCTCGAGCTCGGTGGCCTGCAACCCCTCGCCCAATATCACGGTGACACGTGTATGGAGCTGCATCGATTGCGCGGCTTTGGCCTCGGGCGCCGGATCGTCAACCACGACGATGTCCGGGGACGCCTGCTTGACCTTGCTGCCCTTGGGCAGCTTCGTCAAGTCGATGCTCGCGCTCGAGACGGTGACGGTGCCCGTCAAATCCATACGCTTGTCGCGGCGCGTGAAATCCAAATCCGGCGCCACGACGACGTTGGCTGCGGGGATATTGGCGGCCAGCACATCCTTGCCGCTGGCCTTGATCGACAGCGCGTCGATCGAGTCGCCGCCGCCCTCGAACGCCAGCTGGCCTTTCCCCGACGTGACCTGTCCTTTGATCGAGACGGCGCCCGCGCCGCTCGCGCCGATTTCCACGCGTCCGTCCTTCAGCTGCAGGCCGAGCAGCGGCAGCTCCGCCGCCAGGTCGTGCGCGCGGGCGCTGCCTGAGATATTGGGTTGGGCGAAAGTGCCTGTGACCGTCGCTTCGCCCTGTGCGCCACCTTTGATATTGGCGAGCTGGGCGATGAAAAGCCCGATCGGCGAAAGATCTTCGATACTGAGGCTGCCATGGCCGTTGAGCGTGGGCGCAGCACTGCTCAGATCCGTCACTGTCAGCTCTCCCTGCATGTGTCCGCCGTCGTTGAAGGCCATTCGAGTGGTGCCATGAGCCGTCTCGCCGTTCAGATCCGCGGCGAGCTCGAAATTCTGATATTTGAGCAGCGGTTCGTTTTCATCGCCCGCTTCGGCCACGCTGCCCGAAGCGGAAGTCAATGCCACGTGGCCGAAGAGGGCGCCGGCGGCGGTCCGCCGGATATCGCCTTTGCCTTCCAGTGTGCCCTGCACCACATAACCCGCATCCGGCTGCGCGAGCGCGACGATCAAAGGCAGCGGCAGGTGCTCGATGATGTAGTGCGCCTGCAATTCACCCGCGTCGCTGCGCTGCGCCGAGGCGCAGACGCTCAACTGCACGTTCGCCAGGCAGCTGTCTGACATCTCAAACGTCTGGCCGGCAATCGTGATTTGCGCAGGCTGGCGCAAGGCCAGTGGTTCGATATCGGGCATGGTGAGCGTCAGCGTTTGAACCGCGCCCTGCCAGCCCTTGTCCAGACGCCTGCCTTGTACCCTCAACTCGGTACTGAACGGTTTGCCGTTGACTTTCAAATGTGCGGAGTGCACCGCCTCGCTACCTTCGGCGTCGAAGTCGACAGTCGCGAGATCGAACCCGGCAGCCGCAGCCTCCTTGATACTCGCGTTCATAGAGCCATGCGGATGCAGCGGCTCGTCGACTTTCCAATCGACCTCGGCGCTGCGCACGCTCATGTCGTGATAGGCAAGCCCTTGGGCTTTAAAATGCCCTTCGACCGTCACCTTCGGCCATTCGCCCTTCATCGTGATCCGTCCGTTGGCCGCGCCGCGCGCCTGCGGCAGCCAGTCTTCCATCGAAGCGACCTCGAAGCTCGCCGCGAGATCCAGAGTTTGACCACCTGCTCCCGTCACCTGCACGCTGCTGCGCCCGGATTTGAGATTCAGGACGCCCGCGACCGTTTTGTCGGGCGCGATCTTGAGATCCGCATCGCCGGCGATCGGCCGCCGGCGCAAGGTTCCTGCGAGCGCGTCGAGCTTGAGGCTGACCGCTGGCCCGCCTGCACGCAGCTCACCCTCGCTCTCGAGCTTGAAGCCAAGGCTTCCCGGCCAATCCGCGAACAACGCGCCCGTATCGAACTGGGTGGCTTGGGCCGCGATGCGCCAGCTGATATCCGGCTTCAGTCCAACACGGCCGCTGGCCCTCAACCGGCCTTGCTTCTGGAGGATGTCGAACTGTTCGAGCGCGATCGCTCCGGGCGTGCCGTTCGCGGCCAACGCGATGTCAGCGAGCCGGCCCGGCGGCCCGATCGACAGATGGCCTCGCGTATCGAATTGGGAAGAAGTGCCGCGCGCCACGATGTCTCCATGGGTCGCCAGTTTTTGCCCGGCGACCTTCTGCGGAATCTCGACATCGTGCCAGCGCGCTGCAAGGTCCGCATAGAACGGCTTTTGATCGAAACGCAATTGTCCCGCGACATTCAACACGCCTTGATGCTGCGCGTCCCGCAGGGCCAACTGCTCGATGCGCAGCACCTCGCCCTGCAGTGCGACCTGAATAGGATCGATGAAAACTTTGGCGCCGTTCAGTTCCACCTCACCGCTGACGTGCGCGTGCGCGCGATCGCCCTGGCCTTGCAAAGCCAGCGTCAGGCTTTCAATGGAGCTTTTGGGTAGCCACTTCTTGCGCGGATCAAACGTCGGTACCTGGACATTGAAGCTCCAGGGAACTGAAGTCTCCTGGCGCACGGCGGCCGTCAGGCGGGCCGCGAGCGGAGCGCTCAAATCCACGTCCGCTTTGGTCGCGCCGCGCTCGCTCGCGAGTTTGAGATCGCCGGCGTATTCATATTGTCCCTGCTTCCAGCGGAAATGGCCGGTGGCGCGTCCGTCGTACGTTTTACGTTGAGCGACCTCGGCGTTGAGATCCACGCGACCCTGCGGCGACACTACGGCAAGCTGTTTGATGCCAAGTCCGTGGGATGTCCAGCCGGCGACCAGCAGCGCTTTGCCGATCTCGAGCAGAGGTTGGCCGTCCTTCTCGATCTTGGCGCTCGAGAGCGTGAACCTGTCGACGATGAGATCGATCGGCGGCTGCAGGGTGAACGGTTTTTTGTTTTCCGCAGGCTTGGTGGGCTTGGATAGCATCAGCGCGACGCCCTCGACTCTGACATCGAGGATGTGCGCGCGCCACGCGATCAACTCCCGGAACGCGATGTCGAGCGATGCGCTTGCCACAGACACATCGACGCCGTGCTCCGGATCCTGATAGCGCACGCCGGACACTTGTAACGGCGTCGCGAGCTTGCCTTGCACCTCCGCGATGGCGAGCTTGCCCTTCATCCATTGGGTCGCGGTGTGTACCGCCCACTGTGTTCCGGATTCCGAATCCAGCACCCAGAAGGCAAATCCTCCCACTCCGAGCAACAGGATGGCGACGGCGATTCCCGCCCAGCGCAGCGGCCTCATAAATCCGGCCCCAGGCTGATGTGCAGACGGATGCCGTGCGCATCCGGAATCTCGCTCTTCACGGGATAGCCGAGATCCACGCGGACCAGTCCCACAGGCGAACGCCAGCGCACGCCCAGCCCGGCGCCGACATTCAAGTTGAAATCCTGCGAGCGGAACGCGTCGCCGGCATCGACGAACGTGGCGACGCCCCAGTTGCGCAGGAAGTAGTACTCATACTCCGCGCTGCCGACCGCGAGATAGGTGCCGCCGATCACTTTGCCGCTCGCATCCAGGGAGCCAATGGCCTGATAGTCGAAGCCGCGCACGGAGCGGTCGCCGCCGGCGAAGAAGCGCAGCTCCGGCGGCAGAAGGTCGAAGTCTTTGACCACTTCGGCGCCGAGCGAAGCGCGGAACAGCAGGCGCTGCCGTTTCGGCAGGCCTTTGATGTATTTACCGTCGAAAGTGAGCTGCGAGAAGCCGGTGTCGGACAATGTCAGCTGCGGCGCGGCGCGCAAGCCGAAAGCGACCGAGTAGCCATTGCGCACGAAGCTGAAGTTGTTCGCCTGCTTGCGCGTCAGCGTGGCTTCGCCGTAGAGCAGGGAGGAGTAGTGCTGCTCGTCCGCGACTTCGAAATTGCCGGTGAGGTATTGCACGCCTAGCGTGCGCGTGAAGCCGCGCCACTGGCGCGTCTCGTTGGCGGCAAAGCGTCCATTCTTGGACTTGCTGGTGTCGGTGTCCTCATCCCGATACGTCAAGCCGAGATTGAAGCTGCGGTCGTTCGGGCCGGGCATGGGGATCTGGTAACGCGTATCCAGGGACTTCAGGCGTTGCGCGGTATCGAGGCTGACGCCGAATTTATGCCCCGCGTCGTTGATCCAGCGGCGCTGCATACCCACCCGCACGCCAGGGCCGGTGTCCGTGCTGATATAAAGGCCGGCGGTATACACAGTGCGTCTCGCGGGCGCGACTTCCACATGGATCGGCACGCCCTCGGGGCGGCCTTGCTCCAGTACGGGCTGCACCAAGACAGTGGAAAAATAATCCGCATCGACCAGGCGCTGCTGCATCTCCAGAAGCTTGTCCGGCGAGTACCAGTCGCCCGGTTGCCAGGGAATGAAGCGATCCAGAAAGCCCTGCCGGAACTGCGAGCCCTGAAAATGCATGGGGCCGAATTTGTAGCGATCGCCGCTCAGCCATTCCACGTCGATGCGCGCCCAGTTCTCCGAGCGCGAGACTTCCACTTTGCGCACCGGCGTCCAGGCGCGCAGGTAGCCGGCGCCGAGCAACGCCTGCTGTACGCGGTCCTTGCTCGCCTCGTAAAACGCATCATCCAGCGTGTCGCCTTCCTCGGGTCTGAAGCGTCGCACGGCGCGTTTTACGGCCGGAATGTCGCCGCCGCTGCCTTGTACGATCACCTTACGCTGCCGAACGATCACGGGCTCGCCGCGGACGACGTGGAAGATGGCATGCAGACCCTTCGGCGTCTGCTCAAGCCGGGCATCGATCTTGGGGTTGTAGAAGCCGTAAGGCTCGATCGCCTTGCGGATTTCCTCGCGACCCGTTTTGAAGAGACGGCGGATCTGCGCGGGCGTGGCCTCGCGGCCGACATACTGCTCCAGGGACAGGTTGGTCTTGGCCGCCTCCGTCAGCTCCTTGTCGAGCCCCTCGAGGGTGACCTGCACCTGCGCGGCGGAGGCGCTCGCGGCGCAGAGCAGGCTCGCCAGCCACGCGAAGCGACGGAGGTTTTGCCGGGGGGATTTCATTGATATCTTCTGGATAATGGCGGCGGCGGTGAGCGGGTTCCCGATGGCGGTGGTGGATGTGGTTTATGTACACGGATTATGGCTGACAGGCGGCGAGTCTCTCATCTTGAGACGGCGTCTGGAGCGTGAATTTGGCTTGCGGGTGCATCCGTTTCACTACCGCACGGTGTCGGCACCGATGGCGGAGGTCACCTCAAGGCTGGCGGCTTTCGTGCAGGAGCTTGAGGCCGCCACGCTGCACTTCGTCGGGCACAGTCTGGGCGGGCTGGTGATTTATCGTTTTCTGGAGCGCTATCCCCAGCAGCCTCCCGGTCGCGTCGTATTTCTAGGCACGCCATCGGTGGCGAGCCGGGCGGCGGTGGGAACGGCACGGATGCGATGGGGGGCGCCGCTGGTGGGGCGATGCATCACGGAGGAGTTGCTCACGAGGCGCGAGCGGCGCTGGAATGGAGCACGCGACCTCGGAAT
>Ga0207658_10000247_pt1 | contig 56367 bp, 59 predicted proteins | sample KBSS33metaG_FD_184322 | JGI IMG/M metagenome (GOLD analysis project Ga0207658, IMG submission 184322) | Switchgrass rhizosphere microbial communities from Kellogg Biological Station, Michigan, USA - KBS S3-3 metaG (SPAdes) (version 2) | ecosystem: Host-associated > Plants > Roots > Rhizosphere...
CAGATTCGTCGGCACCGTGGGCAGGCCCTTCTCGCGCCGCTTGTCGACGTCCTGCGCATAGGCCTGCAGTTCGGCATTGTCAGGGTCTGCATGGAGCGCGAACCGGGCGTTGGACGCGGTGTACTCGTGCGCGCAGTAGAGCATGGTCTCGGCGGGCAGCGCCTTCAGACGCTGGAGCGAGGCCCAGAACTGCGGCGCCGTGCCTTCGAACATCCGCCCGCAGCCCAACGCAAACAGCGCATCGCCGACGAAGGCGATACAGGCGCCCGGCAGGTGGTAGGCCACATGCCCGCTGGTGTGACCACCGACATCGATGACGTGAGCCTTGCGGTCACCCACAGTGACGACATCGCCGTGCTTCACTGGACAGTCGATGACGCCGATCTTTTCGGTTTCGCTGGCGGGGGCGACGATGCGGCAACCGGTCGTGGCCTTGATCGCGGCGTTGCCGCCGGCGTGATCAGGATGCCAATGGGTGTTCCAAATCTGGGTGATCTGCCAACCTTTCAGCGCCGCCTCGCGCAAGTAGGCATCGGCGTCGGGCGTGTCGATGCAGACCGTCTCCTGGCTCTCGCTGTCGTGCAGGAGGTAGCCGTAGTTGTCGCTCAGGCAGGGGAACTGGTGGACTTCGAGCATCGCGCATCTCCTCGGGGGTGATGTAGGTGCTCAAGGGACAATGAGAAAGGGCGCCGCCCGGCGGCTCCCAAGCAAAAGCCCGCCCGGATCGCTCCGGACGGGCCCTTGTTCTTTCCAACTGCCTTGCGGCACGCCGTAGCAGGATCAGTCCTGCTTGGCCTTCAGCGCAGCGCCGAGGATGTCGCCGAGCGAAGCGCCCGAGTCGGACGAACCATACTGCTCCACGGCTTCCTTCTCTTCGGCCAGCTGGCGGGCCTTGACCGAGAAGTTCGGCTTCTTCGAACGATCGAAACCGATGACCATGGCGTCGAGCTTCTGGCCGACCTGGAAGCGGTCAGGGCGCTGCTCGTCGCGGTCGCGGCCAAGGTCCGAACGCTTGATGAAGCCGGTGGCTCCATCGTCGCCAGCCTGCACTTCGAGGCCGCCGTCGCGCACTTCGAGGACAGTGACGGTGACCACCTCGTTACGACGCAACGAACCGGTACCACCGGTCGCAGCCACGCCACCCGCCGCGGGGGCGCCGCGCTCGAGCTGCTTCATGCCGAGGCTGATGCGTTCCTTCTCGACGTCGACGTCGAGAACCACGGCCGAAACTTGCTCGCCTTTGCGGTGCAGCGCCAGCGCATCTTCGCCCGAGATGCCCCAGGCGATGTCCGACATGTGCACCATGCCGTCGACGTCGCCGTCCAGGCCGATGAACAGGCCGAACTCGGTCGCGTTCTTGACTTCGCCTTCGACCTGGCTGCCGACCGGGTGACGCTCTGCGAACGCTTCCCAGGGGTTCTGCTGGGCCTGCTTGAGGCCGAGGCTGATGCGGCGCTTGTCGCTGTCGACCTCGAGCACGACGACTTCGACTTCCTGGGAGGTCGAGACGATCTTGCCGGGGTGGACGTTCTTCTTGGTCCAGGACATCTCGGACACGTGGACGAGGCCCTCGATGCCCGCTTCCAGCTCCACGAAGGCGCCGTATTCGGTGATGTTGGTAACCGTACCCTGCAGCTTGGCCCCGACCGGGTACTTGACCGCCGCACCTTCCCAAGGATCGCTCTCGAGTTGCTTCATGCCCAGCGAGATGCGCTGCGTCTCGGAGTTGATGCGGATAATCTGGACCTTGACGGTGTCACCGATGTTGATGACTTCGCTCGGATGGTTGACGCGCTTGTAGCTCATGTCGGTGACATGAAGCAGGCCGTCGATGCCGCCCAGGTCGACAAACGCACCGTAATCGGTGATGTTCTTGACGACGCCGTCGATCACCTGGCCTTCGGTCAGCTTGTCGATCAGTTCGCTGCGCTGCTCGGCGCGGGTTTCCTCCAGCACGGCGCGGCGCGACACGACGATGTTGCCGCGGCGACGGTCCATCTTGAGGATCTGGAAGGGCTGCGGCACGTCCATCAGCGGGCCGACGTCGCGGACCGGGCGAATGTCGACCTGCGAGCCGGGCAGGAAGGCGACGGCGCCATCGAGGTCGACAGTGAAGCCACCCTTGACGCGGCCGAAGATCACGCCCTCGACGCGCTTGCCTTCGCCGAATTCGTTCTCGAGCTTGTCCCATGCGGCTTCGCGGCGGGCGCGGTCGCGCGACAGCATCGCTTCGCCGTCGGCGTTCTCGACGCGGTCGACATAGACTTCGACTTCGTCGCCGACCTTGAGGCCATGGTCGTCCTCACCGCGCGCAAATTCGCGCAGCGGCACGCGGCCTTCGCTCTTGAGGCCGACGTCGATGACGGCCTTGTCGTTCTCGATTGCGGTGATTGTGCCCTTGACGACACGGCCCTCGAAACCGTCGTCGGCCACGCCGCCGAGTTGTTCGTCGAGCATTCTCGCGAAATCGTCGCGAGTCGGATTGGCAACAGAGGCCATTCAGTCTTTCCTTCGTTCGCTTTTCCGGCCAGGCGGTTGGTTCCGCCGGTCTTTCCTCCGCGCCTTGCACCATGCGAGGAACGCGGGCCAAAAGGGCCGAACTGCCGCGGCGGCCGATCGCCGGTCGCGGCGTCCTTCGCGGCTATGCCGCTGCGGACCGGCGGCCCTTATGCTTCGGCGCCTCGGAAAGCAAGGAAAATGGGCGTTACCTGCCCTTGTCGGCGGGCCGCACCGGTGCCGTCCGCTGTGCTTCCACCAGCGCTACCGCGGCTGCAATCGCTTGCTCCGCGTCCATGTCCGACGTGTCGAGCACGTGGGCGTCCTCCGCCACGACGAGCGGAGCGTCCTGGCGCCCACGATCCCGAGCGTCGCGCGCCTCGAGGTCGGCGGCGATCGCCTCACGTGTCACTTTGCGGCCCTGCGCCTGCATTTCGGCGAAGCGGCGCTGGGTGCGAGCGGCGGTGCTGGCAGTGACGAACAGCTTTACGTCGGCATCGGGCGCGATCACGCTGCCGATGTCGCGGCCATCGAGCACGGCGCCGGCCGGCTGCGTGGCAAATGCGCGCTGGCGCTCGTACAGCGCGGCACGCACTGCCGGATGCACGGAGACGCGGCTGGCCAGTCCGCCGCTGGCTTCCGAGCGAAGCTCCGGGTCAGCGAGGAGAGTAGCGGGGAAGCTGCAGGCCGCGAGCGCAGCGACCGGATCGTCGGGATCGCCGCCGTCAAGCCAGCATTGGCGGCCCACCGCGCGGTAAAGCAGCCCGGTGTCGAGGTGCGGCAGTCCGAACCGCGCAGCGAGTGCGCGGGCGATCGTGCCCTTGCCCGAAGCGGTCGGCCCATCGACGGCGACGATCATGCCACAAGCCCGTCGAGCAGGCTTTCGAAGCCGGGAAAGCTGGTGGAGATCGGCCTGGTATCGTCCACCAGCACGCCTGCGCGGCTGGCGAGGCCGGCGACGGCCATGGACATAGCGATGCGGTGATCGAGATGAGTGGCAATGTCGCCCGCGGTGCCGGCGAGCGGGTCGCCGCCGGTGCCGGTGATGGTGAGGCCGTCCTTGCGCTCCTCCAGCCGCGCGCCGGTCGCGGTGAGCGCCGCTGCCATAACGGCGATGCGATCCGATTCCTTTACTCGCAGTTCTTCCAGCCCGCGCGTGGAGGTGACCCCTTCCGCCAACGAAGCGGCGACGAACAGCGCGGGAAACTCGTCTACCATGCTGGGCACCACCGCTGGGTCAACGTCGATGCCCCGGAGCGCCGAGTGTCGGACCAGCAGGTCGGCCACCGGCTCGCCGCCGACTTCGCGCGAGTTCTGTTCCTCGATCTGCCCGCCCATCGTGCGCAGCACCGAGATCAGGCCGGCGCGGGTAGGGTTGAGGCCGACGTTCTCGATCAGCACTTCGCTGCCCGGCACCACCAGCGCGGCGACGATGAAGAACGCGGCCGACGAAGGATCGCCTGGAACGTCGATAGTTTGCGGTCTGAGCTCGGCTTCACCGCGGATGGTGATGATGCGGGTACCATCGGCTTCCACCGTCACGTCGAGCTCTGCGCCGAATCCGCGCAGCATCCGCTCGGAGTGGTCGCGCGTCGGCACCGGCTCGATCACAGTGGTGATCCCGGGCGTGTTGAGGCCGGCGAGCAGTACCGCGCTCTTCACTTGCGCCGAGGCCACTGGAAGGCGGTAGGCGATCGGCACTGCAGGACTGGCACCGCGCACGATCAACGGCAGCCGGCCGCCTTCGCTGGCCTCGACGCTGGCACCCATTTGCGAAAGGGGATTGATGACGCGTCCCATCGGCCGCTTGGACAGCGACGCATCGCCGGTGAAGCTTGCGCTGATCGGGTGGCTGGCAACCAATCCCATCAGCAGCCGTGTCGACGTGCCGGAGTTGCCCATGTCGAGCGGGCCTTGCGGTTGCAGCAACGCGCCCACGCCGACGCCCTGCACCGACCAGGAGCCGTCGCCGGTACGCTCCACGCTGGCGCCCATCGCCCGCATCGCGGCTGCAGTTGCCAGCACGTCCTCGCCTTCCAGCAGTCCGGTCACGCGAGTCTCGCCCACGGCAAGCGCGCCTAGCATGATAGAGCGGTGGCTGATCGATTTGTCTCCGGGAACCCGGATGCGACCTCTCAGCGGTCCTTGCGGCAGGAAACGGCGGGGCAGCGCACCAGAAGCAGCGACATGGCTCACAGCGGAAACAGGCTTTCGTTCGAGAATGCGCCACTAGGGGAAGGGGCGCGAAACCGGGCGGCTTTTGACAGCGGCGCATGGCTATGGCAAGGCGCGCGCCCTGACGGGTCCCTGGGTGGGCAGGGGGCGCTTGATTTCGCCTCCGTGTCTCACCATCAAGACGCGCAATCATTTCATCGCCCATCGTTTCATAGTGGATGGGCCAGACGAGGACTTTTCATGGCAAAGCCTGAGTGGGGCGCCAAGCACGGCTGCCCGAAATGCGGCACCCGCTTCTACGACCTGGGCAAGGACGACCCGGTCCACTGTGTCGAATGTGGCAACGAGTGGCACCCCGAGCCCGTGCTGAAGTCCAAGCAACCGATCCCCTTTGAGGAAATCCAGAAGAAGGAAGTCGTCGAGCAGGAGGACACTGACCTGGCCGAAGAGGATCTGGACATCGATGAGGACGGCGATTCGCCGGATAACGACGTCGATCTGGGCGGCGATGACGATCTTGGCATCGGCGCTGGCGACGACGACAACGACATCGACAACTGAGGCATTTGGCGCGCCACTCGCAAAACGGGTGGCGCGGCAAATTCCCTCTTGCCAAGATTTCTAGCCGCCACTAGAGGGCGGCCTCCCAATCCAAGGCCAGTCCGCAAGACCGGCAGGCGCGGGCGGAGCGGACCTCCCAGGACCGTTCCACATTGAAATGGCACGGGGCCGTAGCTCAGCTGGGAGAGCGCTACAATGGCATTGTAGAGGTCAGGGGTTCGATCCCCCTCGGCTCCACCATTTCGACGACATATGTTTCGCGTGATCGCGATACGCTGGCCGACGAGGTTTCGTCCGCCGGCGTTTTTCGTGTAAGATCACGTTCACGCCGGTCAGCGAGGTTTCGCCCACCGGCGTTTTCGGCGTTCCGGCGCCACGAGTAGGAGTGAACGGTCCATGTTCGACAGCCTTTCCGATCGTCTCGGCGGCGTGTTCGACAAGCTGCGTGGTCGCGGCGCGCTCAAGGAGCAGGACGTCCTCGACGCCATGCGCGAGGTGCGTATAGCGCTGCTCGAGGCGGACGTCGCGCTTCCCGTGGTGCGCCGCTTCGTCGACCAAGTCACCGAGAAGGCCGTGGGCCAGTCGGTGCTGCGCTCGGTCACCCCGGGCCAGCAGGTCGTCAAGATCGTCAACGATGCGCTGATCGAGACGCTCGGCGGTGAGGACACGCCGGGCCTCGATCTCGAGGCAGTGCCGCCGGTCGTCATCATGATGGTTGGCCTGCAGGGCTCGGGCAAGACCACCAGCACGGCCAAGATCGCCAAACTGCTCAAGGACAAGCAGGGCAAGAAGGTCCTGATGGCCTCGCTCGACGTCAACCGTCCGGCGGCGCAGGAGCAGCTCAAGGTGCTGGGCGAGCAAGTTGGCGTCGCCACGCTGCCGATCATCGCAGGCCAGCAGCCGACCGAGATCGCCACCCGCGCGGTACAGGCGGCAAGGCTGCAGGCGGTGGACATCCTGCTGCTCGACACTGCCGGTCGCCTCCACGTCGACGCCCAGCTGATGGACGAGATGAAGGCGGTCTCGGCCATCTCGGCCCCGCGCGAGACGCTGTTGGTGGTCGATTCGCTGACGGGCCAGGACGCGGTCAACGTCGCGCAGTCGTTCGCCGGACAGGTGGACCTCACCGGCGTCGTTCTCACCCGAATGGACGGCGATGCGCGTGGCGGCGCGGCGCTGTCGATGCGCGCGGTCACCGGCAAGCCGATCAAGTTCGCCGGCACAGGCGAGAAGATGGACGCCATCGAGGTATTCCATCCCAGCCGGGTCGCCAACCGCATCCTGGGCATGGGCGACATCGTCTCCATGGTCGAGAAGGCTGCGGAGGCGGTTAAGGTCGAGGAAGCCGAGGCGCTTGCCAAGCGCATGGAGCAGGGCAAGTTCGACATGAACGACCTGCGCACCCAGCTACGCCAGATGCAGAGCATGGGTGGCCTGGGCATGCTGGCCGGCATGATGCCCGGCATGAAGAAGGCCAAGGCGGCGATGGCGCAGTCGGGCATGGACGATCGCGTGCTGCTGCGTATGGACGCCATCATCGGCTCGATGACGCCCAAAGAGCGCGCCAACCCGGCGCTTCTCAACGCCAAGCGCAAGATCCGCGTCGCCAACGGCTCGGGCACGCAGGTGCAGGACGTCAACAAGCTCATCAAGATGCACCTCGAGATGTCGAAGGCGATGAAGCAGATCAAGAAGATGGGTGGCCTGAAGGGCCTCGCCGCGATGTTCGGCAAGGGCGGCCTCGACGCGGCGATGCCGGGTCTCGGGGGACAGGGCTTGGGCGCCGGAGCCGGCGGCCTGCCAGGCCTTGGCGGCGGCGGCATGGGCGGTCTCGGCGGGGCCGGAGATCTCAGCAAGTTTCTGAAAAAGTGAATTCAAGCATTCGTTGGAATTGAAGGAAAGGTAAGCACAATGTCCGTTTCGATCCGTCTCTCGCGCGGTGGCGCCAAGAAGCGTCCGTATTACAAGATCGTCGTCGCCAACTCGCGCGCCCCGCGCGACGGCGCCTACCTCGAGCAGGTCGGCACCTACAACCCGATCCTCGCCAAGGATGACGAGAACCGCGTGCGCCTCGTCGAGGACCGTGTGCGCTACTGGTTGAGCGTCGGCGCCCAGCCGACCGACCGCGTGGCCCGCATGCTCGACAAGGCCGGCGTCAAGGAGCGCGCTGCTACCTCGAACCCCAACAAGGGTGAGCCGGGCAAGAAGGCCAAGGATCGCGCTGAAGAGCGCGCCGACAAGCTGCGTGAGGCCGAGGAAGCTGCTGCAGCGGCTGCCGCCGCCGCTCAAGCCCCTTCGGCCGAAGCTCCGGCCGAAGGCGCCGAGAGCCCGGCTGCCGAGGAACCGCAGGTGGAAAGCGCCGAGGCACCCGCAGAGGGCTGAGCCTTGCCGGCCATGCCTGACCGTCCTGTCACTCTCGCGGCTGTTACCGGTGCGCATGGAGTGACGGGCGAGGTGCGGCTCAAGCTGTTCGGAGAAGGCGTGGCAGCGCTCAAGCGCTACCGCGCCTTCAACGATTCCAGCTTGACGCTCGCCAAGCTACGCGACGACGGAAAGGGCGGCGCTATCGCTCGCTTCGTCGAAGTGACCGACCGCAACGCAGCCGAGAAGCTTCGTGGCACCGCGCTCACCGTCCCGCGCTCGGCGATGCCCGCGCTGGAGGAGGGCGAGTACTATCACGCCGACCTCATCGGCCTGACCTGCATCTCCGACAATGGCGAGGACTTGGGCAGCTGTGTGGCGGTCGAGAACTACGGAGCCGGCGATGTCCTCGAGATCGAGCGGCCCGCCGGGGATGATGGTAAGCGCCACCGCTTCATGGTGCCGATGACGCCGGCAGCAGTTCCCGATTGGAACGCGGATCGTCTCGTCGTTGCGGCGGCTTTCGTGCCGGACTGAGGCAAATCTCGTTTTTCGTCCCCGCCGCCGCCTGCTAGGCTTCCTACGATGGCGGGGGGCAGATGGTGATTTCACGACAGCGTATCGATCTTGCCACCGTCGCGGGCATCGCCCTGCTGCTGATGCCGGCCTTGACCACTCTGCACGAGCTGGGCGGTCATGCTGGCGCGTGTCTGGCGCTCGGCGGCAAGCTGCGCGACATTGGCGCCTTCTACGTCGATTGCGAGGCTCCTAGCGATCTGGCGCGGCGGTTGGTGGCGGCGGCAGGACCGGGGATCGACATCGTTGTCGCTGCGCTCGTCTACACTCTGTGGCTCCGCATGACATCGGACATGGCGCGGTTGGTCGGCTGGTATATTTGGCTCAGCTGTGGCTTCGCGGCGGCAGGGTATTTCCTCTACTCGGGGGTGACCGGGATCGGCGATCTTGGCCCCTCGGGGACCGAGGGCATCGGGCCGCTGCCTGCGCCGCTCCTGTTCCGCGCGATATTCGCGCTGGGTGGCGGCGGAGTGTACGTCCTTCTGGTCAAGACCGGTATCCGTACCTTGTCGCGGATGATCGGCACCGGCCCATCGACGATGCCGGCGCGCAAGCGGATTGCCCATGGTTTCTACGCGGTGCTCTGCCTGGCCGCGTTGCTGGCGAGCCTGCTCAATCCGATCGGCCTGTTCATCACGCTGGCCTCGGCGGCCGCCGCCAGCTTCGGCGGCCACGCCGGGCTGATCTCCATCGGCTTTGCACCCGGCGGGCAGCAGGACGTTCCCTTGCCCTTCGCGATCGAGCGCAGCTGGCTGCTGATCGCCGCCGGCGGTGTCGCGACAATTGCCTTCGCGGCGATCCTCGGCCCGACGATCAGCTTCGGCTGACCGCACGTTGCGGCGCGCGGCGTTTGCCGCCATGGGCAGCGCATGACCTTCGCTGCCACCGTGCTCACACTCTATCCCGAGATGTTTCCCGGCCCGCTCGGCGTGAGCCTGGCGGGCAGGGCACTGGCGGAGGGCAAATGGTCGCTCGATCCGGTGCACATCCGCGACTTCGCCACCGACAGGCATCGCACCGTCGACGATACGCCTGCGGGCGGCGGTGTCGGCATGGTGCTCAAGGTGGACGTGCTTGCCAGCGCGATCGACCACGCCCGCAGTCGCAATCCGGGCGCGCCGGTCCTCGCCATGACCCCGCGCGGCAAGCCGATCGCGCAATCCCGCATCCGCGAACTGGCCGGTGGGCCCGGCGTCATTCTCCTGTGCGGCCGGTTCGAGGGTTTCGACGAGCGCATCTTCGCTGGTCGCGATGTCGAGGAAGTCTCGGTAGGCGATATCGTCCTTTCGGGCGGGGAGTGCGCTGCGCTCATGGTTCTGGACGCTTGCATTCGCCTGCTCCCCGGCGTAATGGGCGCGCCTTCCAGCGGGGCCGAGGAATCGTTTGAGGACGGTCTTCTCGAGTACCCGCACTTTACCCGGCCCGTCGAATGGGAAGGGCGCACGATCCCTGAAGTGCTGCGATCGGGGGATCATGCGAAGATCGCCGCCTGGCGGAAACGCCAGGCGGAGGACGACACACGGTTACGCAGGCCGGACCTATGGGAGCGTCGCGGTGACGCTCGGGACCGACCTGCCTCTGGCGCGCGGCAACAGAACGAGGACTTGGGTTCATGAACCTGATTCAGCAGATCGAGGCCGAGGAAATCGCCAAGGCCGGCAAGGATATTCCCGAATTCCGCCCGGGTGACACGCTGCGCGTCGGCGTGAAGGTCATCGAAGGCAATCGCAGCCGCGTCCAGAACTATGAGGGCGTGTGCATCGCGCGCTCGAACCGCGGCTTCAACTCGAACTTCACGGTTCGCAAGATGAGCTTCGGTGAAGGCGTGGAGCGCGTGTTCCCGCTGTACTCGCCCAACATCGACAGCATTACCGTGGTCCGCCGCGGCGTCGTGCGTCGTGCCAAGCTGTACTATCTGCGTGGCCGCACCGGCAAGCGCGCCCGCATCGCCGAGCGCCGCGTCACCGAAGCGCAAGGCTGAGCGAACGGCATACCCCCGGCTCGAGGGGGCGGGTGTCACAAACAAGAGGCGGTCCGGCCAATCGGACCGCCTTTTTTGCGTTCTGCGCCCGGAGCCGGTGAACGATTTGAAACGTCGGATGATTTTGGCAGCAGTGCACAAGGCGATGCTGCGCCGCACAAGTCGCAGCCATCGCTCGGGATGGGAAAAAAACGCGATAAACGCAGGAATTCTGCCCCGTTTTGGCTTTGACAGTGGCACCAAAGTCCGCTCAATTCCGACGCCATTCGAGAGGCGAATCCGAATAGCCCAGCACATCCGTTTCCACTGAAAGGTAGGGGGTTCCCATAATGAACAAGAACGATCTCATCAGCGCAGTTGCCGATTCGAGCGGCCTGACCCGCAGCGACGCCACCAAGGCTGTCGAAAGCGTCTTCGATTCGATCTCGGCCGCGCTGAAGAAGGGCGACGAAGTCCGCCTCGTCGGCTTCGGCACCTTCTCGGTCGCCAAGCGCAAGGCTTCGACCGGTCGCAACCCGCGCACCGGCGAGCCGATGGAAATCAAGGCGTCGGCCCAGCCGAAGTTCAAGGCCGGCAAGGGCCTCAAGGACTCCGTCAACTAAGACGCGCCGCGACCCGTAACGCCTCGCAGGTCGAAGAAATCACGCCGCGCCGGCCTTCGGGTCGGCGCGGCGTTGTTCTTTTCGTGGCGGCCGGACGCGCGTTTTTGGTTCAATGCCGCAAGCTGTGTCCCGTGTGACCTTCCAAACCTTCGCAGCCGGCCGGGCGGGACAGGAATGGCGGTTTTTCGCAGGATACGGCGATCCGAGAAATCGTTCCTGATGATCTGTAGCTTACGTGCCTCGTGACTTTCGGCGACATGCCGTCGAGGTGCAGGCATCGGCCTCTCAGCAACCGCGGTGCAGTAAGCCACATTGCATCGCTGTAGGAAAGCGCCGCGCCTGCCGATGGACCGGCGAGCGTAAGAGCAGGCGAGCGCCCAGGCTCAACGTACGAGCTTCACCAGTGCCGTCGGCGCTGCCGGCGTACGCGGGTTCACTTTCCACATTAGCGACCTTCCGCCGCCGGTTGGAGCTGCAACCGGTCCCTCGTCGGTGTTGTTCGCCAGGATCGTGCCATCCGTGACCACCGTGAAGCTGCCGTCCGCCTTCTGGGTCGGCCCGTCGCCCGCGCCTGCATCCTTGGCCATGCCCGCCATCATTCCGCCCATCGCCGCGGCACCCGCGGGTGGCCCGAAGCCGGGCGCCTCGACGCGCACTGACCCGTCGCGGCGGACGAAGACCTGGACGAAGGCATTGCTCATCGGAAACCCTTCGAGCGTGGGGAACACGAAATCGTGATCGAGGCGGCCGGCCATGGCGAACTCGACATCGAACTTGCCATCGCCCAGGTACTCGACCTTGTTCCAACCCGCCTGGCGCCGGAGCCGATCGGCCAGTTCGCGGCCCGATTCGGGATTGGCCGGATCGATACCGCCCAACAGCATCTGCGCGGCCTGCGCGTCGCTCTTGCGCTTCTCCTCCTGCTGCTTGTCCCAGTCTGCCTTCTGCTGCGCAAGCTCGTCGGAGCTGCAGACGCGCTCCTCGAAGCTCTCCTCGTCGTGGCAGGCTTGCGGCGAGAAGGCGTCCTTCTCGCCTTTCATCAGCGGCACCATCAGGATCTCGCCCGTGTAGCGGAACGCGAAAGTGCGATCGCGGTGCAAGTCGAGCTGCGAAGTGAAGCGCCCCGGAGCGAACACGCAAGCTGCCAGCAGCAGCACGAGCGACCCGGCCAGCAGCGCGGCCGGCCGTGCCAAACGCCGAGATAGTGTCTTCATGTCCCCTCTCCCTACCCTCGAGAGGTCATTCTAGCGCAGGATCGGGCTCGCCGCACCTGGCCTTCCCCGAAGATTCATTGCGCGATCAGTTGCCCAGCGCGTCTCAGCCTGGGCGGAAACGAACGGAGCGGCTTGCGCTCACTCGGTCGTGCGCGTCGCCGCCGCATAGAGCGCCACGGCCGCGGCATTGCTGACGTTGAGGCTCTCCATCGCATCGGCAATCGGCAGGCGGGCGAGCGCGTCGCAGTGCTGCATGATATTGTGCCGCATGCCCTCGCCCTCGGCGCCGAGCACCAGCGCGATCGGCCCCGCGGGAAGCGCCTCGGCAAGCGTCGCCTCCGCTTCGCCGGCAAGGCCGATGCGCCAGTAGCCGGCCTCGGCGATCTCCTCCAGCGCGCGTGCCAGGTTCACGACGCGGATCCAGGGCAGCACTTCCAGTGCGCCCGAGGCAGACTTGGCGAGAGTGCCGGATTCGGGCGGGGCGTGGCGATCCTGGGTGACGATCGCGCAGGCGTCGAACGCCGCGGCCGAGCGCATGATCGCCCCCACGTTGTGCGGGTCGGTCACCTGATCGAGCACCACCAGCGGGCGCGACGGATCACCTTCCAGCACGTCGTCGAGGAAGATGTCGTCGAGCGGCGCACATTCGAGCACCAGCCCCTGGTGGGGGGCATCGCGGGCGACCAGGCGCGCAAGGTCGGCCGGTTGTGCCCACTCGACCGGAAAGTCGCTCGGCAATTCGCCATCGAGCGATTCGACGCCTTCGCGGGTGGCCCATAGCTTGCGGTGGCTGCGATCGGGGTTCTTGAGCGCGGCCTCGACCGCATGGCGGCCCCACAGGCGCACCATGCCGGTGCCGGCGCGGCCGCTGCCCCGTCCGTTCTTCATCCGCCCCGCGCGGCCACGCAGCGCCTTGCCCCGGGGAGCCTCGTCCCTGTCACCGCGCCTGGTCATCCTGGGTCCTTTCGATAAACGGCCAAAGCGACCGCCAATTCGACATGCCCTCTGGCAGCGACCCCATTGACAGGCAAGGCCCGCTTCGGCAAAGGCGCGGCTCCTCGGCACCGGGGCTCTCCAAAGGAGCCCCAAAACGCGGGTTCGCCCGCAGCCAGCTACTGGTGTGGACAGGTGGCCGAGTGGTTAAAGGCAGCAGACTGTAAATCTGCCCGCGCAAGCGTACGCTAGTTCGAATCTAGCCCTGTCCACCACCAGTTCGCTGCATCGCAGACCATCCTCTCTTGGGAACAACCCCGGACCGCCCGGCATTGCGGACCTCGTACACTCCGACTAGAGGAAGGCGATGCCTTCAGACATCCTCGACAATCAGGGCCGCGGCGACGCTGCGTGGCAGTGGCCCAGCATTCATCCCGAAGGGCGCAAGTTCGGCGCTATCGCCGGCGTCGTGGCGCTCGTGGGGTGGCTTGTGCTCGGCCCCTGGCTCGGATGGCCGCTGGCGGTGCTGACGCTGTGCGTGCTTGCTTTCTTCCGCGATCCGGTTCGCGTGGTACCGCAGGACGACCGGCTGGTGATCGCGCCGGCCGATGGCCTCGTCACTCTGATCGGCAAGGTTCCCCCGCCGCGCGAACTGACGGCGGACGACGGCACCGGCACGGCGCCGCTCGCCAACGAGCCGGTCACGCGCATCTCGATCTTCATGTCGGTGTTCGACGTGCATATCAACCGGGCGCCGATCGCCGGCACCGTGAAGCGAGTGATCTATATTCCCGGCAAGTTCGTGAACGCCGATCTCGACAAGGCGAGCGAGGAGAACGAGCGCCAGCATGTTCTCATCGAGCGTGCCGACGGCCAGCGGATCTGCTTTACCCAGATCGCCGGCCTCGTAGCGCGGCGCATCGTGCCTTTCGTCAAGCCGGGAGACATCATCGCCGCTGGCCAGCGCATCGGCCTGATCCGCTTCGGCAGCCGGGTCGACGTCTACCTTCCCGCGGGCACCGAGCCGCGCGTGCTGCTGGGCCAGAAGATCATCGCGGGCGAGACCGTGCTGGCCGAGATCGCCTCCGCGCCGCTGCTCGAGGGCGTGGCGCAGTGATGCAGGACAGGCGCCGAGCATGAGTGACGAGCTTCCGGTGTCCGATTACGGTCGCCCACGGCGCCGACTGGCGGCGGGCCTGTCGATGCGGGCGATCGTGCCCAATGCGATCACCGCTGCGGCGCTGTGCTCGGGGCTGACCGGCATCCGCTTCGCCATTGCCGGAGACTTCGAGAAATCGGTTCAGGCGGTGATCCTGGCAGGTCTGCTCGATGGGATAGACGGCCGCGCGGCGCGGCTCCTGAAGGCGCAGACGCGCTTTGGCGCCGAACTCGACAGTCTGGCCGATTCGATTTCCTTCGGCGTCGCGCCGGCGTTGATCGTCTACCTGTGGACGCTGCACCAGCTGCCGAGCTTGGGCTGGATCGCAGCGCTGGCCTTCGCGATCTGCTGCGTGCTGCGGCTGGCGCGCTTCAATTCGCGGCTCGACATGCTCGAACAGCCGCACAAGCAGGCCGGTTTCCTCACCGGCGTTCCGGCGCCGCTAGGCGCGGGCTTGGCTTTCCTGCCGATCTATCTGTGGATCGCCAGCGGCCGCGCAATCTTCGCCGATCCGCTGGGCGTCAGCCTGTGGATGGTGCTGATCGCGTTCCTGATGATTTCCAGCCTGCCCACTCTCGGCTGGTCGCGCTTGCGCCCACCGAGCAGCTTGCGCCTGGGAGTAATCGCGCTCGTTGGCCTCACGGTTGCCGCGCTGCTGACCGAACCGTGGCTCACTCTCGTGGTGCTTACCATCGCATACTTGCTGCTGATCCCGATCGGCTGGGCTGCCTATGCCAAGGTCAAGCGGCGAGGGGCACTGACACCGTACCCGGCCACTCCAGCACCGGTCGGAATGCCGGGCGAGCCCTGAGCAGCGGTGACGGCGGTGCAGAGCGGCCACGCTCTACCGAACGCCACGCTACCAGGAGCGATCCCGGGCAGGAAGCAAGCTGGCCGCGCAGCGCCAGCGCGGCAGGACCGTAGCACATCCAGCTACGCGCGATGACCAACCCCGAAGCGATCGCCGCGAGAGCGAAAAGGCAAGCAGCAAACGCACTCATGCTTCGATCCCCTTGCTGGTGATCCGCCGGCACAGAGCTGTGGACAGCTTGTGGAAAACGAATCGATGTTCTACAACTGTTCTGACACTTCGTAGTTCACCTTTTGTTCCACAACTGTCAATCCAGAAAGCGACATAGGGTCTACCCTCAGCAGCGAGGCTTGCCTTTCGCTGCCATCAGGCAGGCCATGTACGGGCAGATATCAGGACGGGGCTGTTGGTTGCAGGAGTCACGCTTAAGCGGCTTGAAGCGCTCGACTGGACCTGCCGAGATGTTGTCAGGCGGCGTGAGCAGCGCGCGCGAAATGATGCAGGCGATGCGTCACCGGCTTGGGCCTGATGCGACGGCGCGGCTTCGCCGGAGCAAAGGCGGCGGGCTCCTCGGCGAGGCGGGTGTCGAGCGTGGTGATTAAAATCGCGCGATCGACCTCGGCTTCGGCAAGCTGCGCTCGCAAGGTGGCAATTCCGGGAAGAGCCACCGTGATGGCGCGCCACGACAGATACAGGGCAGCTAACGCGGCGGTGGTGAACAGCAGTGAGGCAACGATAGTCATCGTGCGTGTCCTTGGTTCCACCGACGCCCCCCGGGCTGCCTTACGCCGGTCGTAATGTCCTCTTAATGTTTGTTCCGTAAGCTAATATAGCTTGCGGATCACACGAGCAAAAGCTGGACGGCGCTTTGCAGTTCCTGCTTTGATCCGAGTCGGAGCCAATTTCCGGCTATTTCGCGCCAGTCCGCGCACGCGGTGCGACGAATAGCCTCTGGAAATTGCGGGCGAATGCCGCTAAGGGCGGCTCCGCTCGTGCGAAAGGGTCGAATTCGCGGCCCGACTCGCCCGCAGCAAATCCACATGGAAGGCGCACATACCGGTGCCGCAGCGGCCAGGGTCTTCAGGCTCTCCGCACGGTTCCTGCCTTCCAGAGGTTCAACCGGAAAGGAAATACCTATGGCGGCTCCTGTCGTCACCATGCAGCAGCTCATCGAAGCCGGCGCTCACTTCGGCCACCAGACCCATCGCTGGAACCCGCGGATGAAGCCGTACATCTTCGGCGCCCGCAACGGCATCCACATCATCGATCTGTCGCAGACCGTGCCGCTCTTCGCGCGCGCTCTCGATTTCGTGCAGTCGACCGTCCAGGCCGGCGGCAAGGTGCTGTTCGTCGGCACCAAGCGCCAGGCGCAGGAGCCGATCGCCCAGGCCGCGCGCGCTTGCGGCCAGCACTACGTCAACCACCGCTGGCTGGGCGGCATGCTCACCAACTGGAAGACCATCTCGGGCTCGATCAAGCGCTTCAAGGCACTGGAAGAGCAGCTCTCGGGCGACACCGCGGGCCTCACCAAGAAGGAAGTGCTCCAGCTGACGCGCGAGCGTGACAAGCTCGAGCTATCGCTTGGCGGCATCCGCGACATGGGCGGCATCCCGGACGTGATGTTCGTGATCGACGCCAACAAGGAAGACCTGGCGATCAAGGAAGCCAACGTGCTCGGCATCCCGGTCGTCGCGGTTCTCGACACCAACGTGAACCCGCAGGGCATCGCCTTCCCGATCCCGGGCAACGACGACGCCAGCCGCGCCGTGCGCCTGTACTGCGAAGCGATCGCCCAGGCCGCCACCAAGGGCCGCCGCGAAGGCGTGATCGACAGCGGTGCCGACATCGGCGCGATGGACGAGCCGGTTGCGGAAGACGCGGTCGTCGAGACCGCCGAGGCCTGATCGGCCCGGTTCGACGACGTTTCGTCACGGAATTGTCGCGCGCCGGGTCCACAGGGCCCGGCGCGCACCCATATTGCGGGCCGGCACTCCCGACCCGACCAATCAAGAGGAATTGAGCGATGGCCTACACCGCCGCTGACGTGAAGAACCTGCGCGAGCGCACCGGCGCCGGCATGATGGACTGCAAGAAGGCGCTGGACGAGACTAGCGGCGACCTCGAGGCCGCCGTCGACGCGCTGCGCGCCAAGGGTCTGGCCGCCGCCGCCAAGAAGTCCAGCCGCACCGCAGCCGAGGGCCTTGTCGGCGTGGCCGTGACCGGCACCAAGGGCGTTGCAGTCGAGGTCAACTCGGAGACCGATTTCGTCGCCAAGAACGACCAGTTCCAGGACTTCGTGCGCAAGACCACCGAAGCCGCGCTCGGCGTGTCGGGTGACGACATCGAGGCGCTCAAGGCGGCTGCTTATCCCGACGGCGGCACCGTGGCCGACAAGCTGACCAACAACGTCGCGACCATCGGCGAGAACCAGCAGGTTCGCCGCATGAAGACGGTCGAAGTCTCGCAGGGGCTCGTCGTGCCTTACATGCACAACGCCGCCGCGCCGAACCTGGGCAAGATCGGCGTGCTCGTCGCGCTCGAATCGGAGGCCCCGGCCGACAAGCTCGAGGCGCTGGGCAAGCAGATCGCCATGCACATCGCCGCAGCCTTCCCGCTGGCGTTGACCGCCGAGGGCCTCGACGCCGACCTGATCGAGCGCGAGCGCAAGATCGCGCAGGAGAAGGCGGCCGAGTCCGGCAAGCCCGAGAACGTCCAGGCCAAGATGGTCGAGGGTGCGATCGCCAAGTACGCCAAGGACAATGCGCTGCTCAGCCAGGTCTTCGTGATGGATAACAAGACGCCGATCAGCCAGGTCGTCGACGCGGCCGGCAAGGAAGCGGGCGCCAAGATCGTCCTCAAGGATTACGTGCGCTTCCAGCTCGGCGAAGGCATCGAGAAGGAAGTCACCGACTTCGCGGCCGAAGTCGCCGCGGCAGTCGCCGGCTGATCCCAGCCGCGCTTCCTTTGGGAACGAACAAGACGGGCCGGGAGCGAAAGCTTCCCGGCCCGTTTGCTGTGGACTGATTGCTGGCGGGCACTGTGCCCTGTAGTCAGGTTCCATGTGTCGCTACTTGGTATTGCCCCTGTTCGCAGCAGCATTGATCGGTCTCTGGGTGGCTGCGCCCATCCGGCGCGAGGCGAAGCCCGTTCGGGCAGCCTTGGTGGTGCATACGGATGCGATTAATGCTTTCGCCAATTGCCCTGCCTTGTTGAGGCTGGTGCACGATTACGGTTTGCGTCGCATCAGTGCCTTTCGCGGCTCGGGCGACCTCGGCGAGACGTACCTGAATGAGCGCCAGACTGTACGTTTGTCGATCGCCTATCGTCCCGAGAGTGCAAAGCTCATCGTCAGCGGAGATATACCAGCAAGCAAGATCGATACGGTCGGATTGCGCGTCTGCGCTGGAGAATGATCGATGGCAGCATACTTTCATCAGCGGAATTAAGTAAATGGGCCGGGAAGCACAGCGCTTCTCGGCCCACTCAATTACAAGATGGTCAGCTGGCGGTTTAAACCACCACTGGGAGATCTAGTCTTGCTGGGTCAGAACGCCGCAGCTCTTGCCTGCTGCGCGTTGTGGCCGCCGTTTCGGTAAAGGACTTCCTGGTAGCGACCGCCGTCCTGGCCTGCCTTGTCCACCGTCACCAGAACGCCGCCCTCCTTCATCCGTTCGCCGTAGTAGCCGGCATCTTCTTCGCTGACGCCGTGCTTGGTCAGCGTCTCGTTGAGGGTCCCACCAAGGGCGCCCACGGCAGCGCCGATGCCCATCGCGCCTGGCACTGCGGATGCGGCGATCGCGCCGGCTGCCACCAGCGGGCCGACACCGGGAATGGCCAGCGCTGCTACGCCCAGGCCAGCGCCCAGAGCGCCGCCGCCGAGGATGCCGCGAACGAGGTTGGTGTGGTGCTCGTCGGTGATCTCGCCGTCGCCCGAGCGCGTCGTCGTGCTGCCTTCGTGCTGCGCGATCACGGACAGGTCGCTATCCGCCACACCGAGCGAGCGCAGCTCCGCGATGGCCGTCTGTGCTTCTGCCTGCGTGTCAAAGAGTGCCGATGCCTGCGCCATATGTTTTTCCTTTGTTGGTAGCGATTTGTCGCTGCCATTGCCAAGCGCGCGGGGCGGATGTCCGTTCCTCGGCCGGGCGCACATCGCCTCGCCTCATCGCATAATGCCGGGGCTTGCGGGCAATGTCGCGAGCAGGTGGTCGAAGCGGCGACGCGAATTGGCGGAAGGGCATGGCCCCAACCCCTTGCCCATCCCCGGCTGTCACCCTAAAGCCGCACCAGCCTTTCCCCAGGAGACCACAGCGGCATGTCATCCTCCCCCTACAAGCGCGTCCTGCTGAAACTGTCGGGCGAGGTCTTGATGGGGAGCCAGCCGTTCGGGATCGATCCGGATTTCGTCGCCGAGCTGGCGAAGGAAGTGAAGGCTGCTAAGGAAACCGGGCTCGAGATCTGTCTCGTCATCGGCGGCGGCAACATCTTTCGTGGCATGGCCGGCGCGGCGCGCGGTATGGATCGGGCCCAGGCGGACTACATGGGCATGCTCGCCACCGTCATGAACGCGCTGGCGATGCAGAACGCACTGGAACAGCTGGGCGTGGACACGCGAGTGCAGTCCGCGGTGCAGATGGACCAGGTGTGCGAGCCAGTGATCCGCCGTCGGGCCGAGCGTCATTTGGAGAAGGGCCGCGTCGTGATCTTCGCCGCCGGCGTGGGCGCGCCTTATTTCACCACGGATTCCGGCGCGGCGCTGCGGGCGGCCGAAATGCAGTGCGACGCGCTGCTCAAGGGCACCAGCGTCGATGGCGTCTACGACAGCGACCCAAAGATCAATCCGCAAGCCAAGCGCTACGATTCCGTCGATTACGACCGCGTCCTTGCCGACAACCTGAAGGTGATGGACGCCTCCGCCGTGGCGCTGTGCCGCGACAACAACATTCCGATCGTCGTGTTTTCCATCCGCGAGAAGGGCAACCTGGCCCAGGTCCTCGCGGGACAGGGCACGCAGACGATCGTGACCAAGGGAGCCTGATCATGGCCAAGTACGACAAGGCGGACCTCGAGCGCCGCATGAAGGGCGCGATCGACGCGCTCCGGCACGACCTCTCGGGCCTGCGCACGGGCCGCGCCAACACCGCGCTGCTCGAGCCGATCACCGTGACGGTCTACGGCAGCAGCATGCCGCTGACCTCGGTGGCGACGATCTCCGCGCCCGAGCCGCGCATGCTCTCGGTGCAGGTGTGGGACAAGTCTAACGTCGGCCCGGTCGAAAAGGCGATCCGCTCGGCTGGGCTCGGTCTCAATCCGATCAACGACGGCAACACGCTGCGCCTGCCGATTCCGGATCTGACCGAGGACCGTCGCAAGGAGCTGGCCAAGCTCGCCAGCCAGTATGCGGAGAAGGCGCGCGTTGCGGTGCGCAATGTGCGCCGTGATGGCATCGAGGCGCTGAAGGCGGACGAGAAGAAGAAGGAAGTTTCGGAAGACGATCGCAAGCGCGGCGAAACCGAGGTCCAGAAGCTGACCGACGACATCATCAAGCAGCTCGACGAGGTGTTTGGCGCCAAGGAGAAGGAAATTCTCGGCAAGTGAGGCGCTGGAGCGTCGCCGGGACGAGAGCCTGATGGCGAAGAACGAACCCGAAGCGGTCACCGCCCGCCACGTCGCCATCATCATGGATGGCAACGGTCGGTGGGCGAAGAAGCGTCACTTGCCGCGCGCGCTGGGCCATCAGCGCGGCGTCGAGGCGGTGCGCCGCGTGGTCAAGGGCGCGCGCGAACTGGGACTGGAAGCGCTGACGCTCTACGCCTTCTCGACCGAGAACTGGCGCCGACCCGAGGACGAGATATCGGACCTGATGACGCTGATGAAGCGCTTCATCCTCTCCGACCTGGAGGAGTTCGCACAAGCCGGGGTGCGCCTCAAGATCATCGGCGATTACAAGGCTTTCAAGCCCGATGTTGTGGAACTGGTGGAAGGCGCCGTGGCACGCACGGCCGGCAATTCGGGCACGACGCTGGTGGTGGCGCTGAACTACGGCTCCCAGGACGAGATTGCCCGCGCCGCGACCAGAGCCGCCGCCAAGGGCCCGATCACGCCCGATACCATCGCGGCCGAGCTCGACACCGCGGACCTGCCGCCGCTCGACCTGCTGATCCGCACTTCGGGCGAGGTCAGGCTTTCGAACTTCCTGCTGTGGCAGGCGGCCTATGCCGAGATGCTGTTCACCGACGTGCTGTGGCCCGATTTCACCGCCGATCACCTGCGCGACGCGCTGTCTTCCTTCACGACACGCGAGCGGCGCTATGGCGGACGCTGAACCTCCCCATCGCAGTTCCAGGGGCCGCAATGCCGACCTGGGCATCCGGACTGTCTCGGCGGTAGTGATGGTGCTGGTCGCCGGCATCGCCATTTGGTTGGGTCGAGCGGTCTGGATTGCCTTCGTCTGCGCGGTCGCGGTTGGTGTGCTGTGGGAGTGGATCCGCATGGCGCGCCGCACGACCACCGACCCGGGGATCAGGGCGGCGTGGAACTTCGGCGGCATGCTCTATGTCGGCGCTGGCGCCGCGATGCTCTTGTTTCTCCACCACCCCAGCCTCACGCTTGCACCGCTATTGACGGTGCTGGCGACGGTCATCGCGGTCGATGTGGGGGCCTATTTCACCGGGCGGACGCTGGGCGGCCCGAAGATCGCGCCGGCCATCAGCCCCTCCAAGACCTGGTCGGGACTGCTGGGTGGCGTGCTGGGCGCGACGTTCACCTTGTTCGCGGCGGCTCGGCTCTGGCAGGAAGGGGCGATCTGGCTGACCGTGCAAGGGTTCGCGGCCGACCGCGCATCGTGCTTCGGCGCGGTGCCGTGCTGGTACCTGACCGCGCGCGCCGTCCCGTTGTTCGCCACCTGCCTGCTGACCGGCATCCTCATCGCCGTGTGCGCGCAGGCGGGTGACTTCTTCGAGAGCTGGATGAAGCGCCGGGCCGGCTTCAAGGATTCGGGCAATCTGATTCCGGGTCACGGCGGCTTCTTCGATCGAGTGGACGGCCTGCTGGCAGTGCTGTTCGTGCTCGCGCTCATGCTGCTGTTCCAGCCCCGATGAGCCAGACGCGCAGCCTGACGGTGCTGGGCGCCACCGGATCGGTCGGCGCTTCCACGCTTGATCTCGTGCGCCGCAGCCGAGAGCAGTGGCGCGTTGTCGCGCTCACCGCGCACGCGAACGTCGCAGAGCTTGCCGCCCTGGCGCGCGAGCTCGCCGCCGAGGTCGCGGTGATCGCCGACGAGGCGCTGTTGCCCGATCTTCGCGAGGCGCTGGCTGGCTCGGGCATCGAGGCCGCGGGCGGAGCGGCGGCGCTGGTCGAGGCGGCGGCACGCGGTGCCGACGTGACTGTCGCCGCGATCGTCGGCTGTGCCGGCCTGGCGCCGACGATGGCGGCGATCGAGCAGGGCAGGGTGGTCGCTCTCGCCAACAAGGAGGCGCTGGTTTCCGCGGGCGAAGTGATGACGGCCGCGGTCGCCCGCCATGGCGCGACGCTGCTGCCGGTCGATTCCGAGCACAACGCGATCTTCCAGTGTCTGGCCGGCAACGACCTGGCGCACGTGCGCTCGATTACGCTCACGGCCAGCGGCGGGCCTTTCCGCGAATGGTCGTGGGAGCAGCTCAGCGCCGCCACGCCAGCCGAGGCGGTCAAGCATCCCAACTGGGACATGGGCGCGAAGATCAGCGTCGATTCGGCCACGATGTTCAACAAGGGGCTTGAGCTGATCGAGGCGCATCACCTGTTTCCGGTGGGCCTCGATGCCTTGCGCATCATCGTCCACCCGCAGTCGATCGTGCACTCGATGGTCGAGTATCGTGACGGCTCGACGCTGGCGCAGCTCGGTCCCTCGGACATGCGCGTACCGATCGCTTCGGCGCTGGCTTGGCCGGCGCGAATGGACACGCCCTGCGCGCCGCTCGACCTTGCCGCGATCGGTGAGCTGACCTTCCGCAAGCCCGACGAAGAGCGCTTTCCGGCCACTCGCCTGGCTCGCGATGCGGCCGAGGCGGGAGGCGCGGCGCCCGCGGTTCTGAATGCGGCGAACGAAATCGCGGTTGCGGCGTTCCTGCGTGGTCAGACTTCGTTCACCGGTATTGCGGCACATGTCGCGGATGTGCTTGGCTCTTATGCCCCGCCGCCGCCCGCGTGCCTGTCCGACGTATTCGAAGTCGATGGCGAAGCGCGCGCGAGGGCGAAGGCTCTTGTCCACAGCACATCATAGAGAGTGCCTGATTTGACCGCATCACCCAGCCTGCTGACGACGATCTTCGCCTTCCTGCTGGTGCTGGGGCCCCTGGTCCTGATCCACGAGCTGGGTCATTACCTGGTCGGGCGTCTCTTCGGCGTGAAGGCCGATGCCTTCTCGATCGGCTTCGGCAAGGAGCTTGCCGGCTGGACCGACAAGCGCGGCACCCGCTGGAAGCTTTCCGCCTTGCCGCTGGGCGGCTATGTCCAGTTTGCCGGCGACATGAACCCCTCGAGCGCGCCTGCGCCTGTCGATGACGGGCTGAGCCCGCAGGAGCGCAGCCACACGTTCCACGCCAAGCCGCTATGGCAGCGCGCGCTGATCGTGCTGGCCGGGCCAATGACGAACCTGCTGCTGTGCGTGGCGATCTTCGCGATGTTCTTCTACGCCTTCGGACGGATCGTTGCCGAGCCCGAGATCAGCGGATTTGCGCCGGGTTCGCCCGCGCAGCAGGCCGGCCTCAAGGTGGGCGACCGCATCGTCGCTGTCGACGGTGAGAAGATCGAGAGCGTGACCGAGCTGCCCGAGCTCGTCGCACTTTATCCCAACAAGGAGATATCGGTCGCCGTCGAGCGCGATGGGCGCACTGTCGTCTTGCCGTTGCGTATCGGCCAGCGCGAGGCCAGCGATCAGTTCGGCAACAAGGCGACCATCGGCTATATCGACGCCGAGTTCGCACCCCCCTTGGTGGGCGGCTTCACAAGCGACTCGCCCGCCGAGAAGGCCGGCATTGAAGCGGGCGACCGTATCGTCGCGATCGACGGCAAGCCCATCGCCAGCTTCACCCAGGTGCCAGAGCTGATCCGGCCCGCTGCCGGGCGCACCGTTTCGATCACCGTTTCGCGCGACGGTCAGACCAGGGTCGTACCGGTCACGATCAGTCAGGCCACCGTCCAGGACGAGCAGGGCCGCACGCTCAAGGTTGGCCAGATCGGCATCCGCAACGGGCGGCTGGAGACGCTCGGAGCGGGTGAGGCGATCAGCCTCGGTTTCCGCCAGAGCTTTGCCGCGATGGGAACGATGGTCACCGGCATCAAGCAGATCGTGACCGGCGATCGCTCGGTGCGCGAACTGGGCGGGCCGATCAAGATCGCCAAGTATTCAGGCGAACGCTTCACCCTCGGATGGGAGGCATTCGTCGAGTTCGCGGCCTTCATCTCGATTAACTTGGCATTCATCAACCTCCTGCCAATTCCTGGCCTCGACGGCGGACACCTGGCTTTCTACGCGGCCGAAGCGGTTCGTCGTAGGCCTTTGGGTGTTCGCAGTCAGGAATGGGCGATCCGCATGGGCGTGGCTCTGGTTCTTGCGCTCATGGTGTTCGTCACTGTCAACGATCTGGCGTCACTTCCGATTTTCGGGGGATAGCCTGGAGGTTTTTTCCAGCGAACACATTGTCGCCGGGTTTGGCTGCTTGATCGGACGGCGTCCATCGGGCAGATGGCTGCGATTGACCTGAGGGCCTTCCCTGAGGTTGGCAGTCGTGCCTTGGGCCGGGCTCGGGGGCCGGGCTTTGGAAGGTCGGGTTTCATCGCGAAAGCGAATACGGGATTTTGCGTAGAATGATGGGATGGGAAATGGTTCGCCGCGCTGACGAACGCCGTGCCTCGCAGCTTGCCGCGGTGCTCCTGGGGACGACGATCCTTGCCGGCGCCCCGGTTGCGGCGTCGGCACAGGCAGCCGCTCCGGCTCCGGCTCCTGCTCCGGCAGCCGCCACTGCGCCGTCGGAAGCCGAGGGCCAGCCGATCCAGACCATCGTCGTCAAGGGTGCCGAGCGCCTCGAACCGCAGACGGTGCTGTCCTACGTGAAGCTGCGCGCCGGGCAGCCCTACAGCAAGTCTGCTGCCGATGCCGCGCTGAAGGACCTTTACGCGACCGAGCTGTTCAAGGATGTCCAGATCAGCAACGACGGTGGCATCGTGACGATCCAGGTCCAGGAGAACCCGGTCGTCAACCGGATCATCCTGGAGGGCAACAAGCGGATCAAGGACGACAAGATCCTGCCCGAGATCAAGGTCGCCCCGCGGCAGATCTTCACTCGTTCCAAGATCCGCGCCGACGTCGCTCGCATCATCGAGCTCTATAAGCGCCAGGGCCGCTACGCCGCGACTGTCGAGCCGAAGATGGTCATGCTCGACCAGAACCGCGTCGACATCGTCTTCGAGATCACCGAGGGCGACAAGTCCAAGGTCCGCCAGATCAACATCATCGGCAACGAACATTTCTCCGATGGCGAATTGCGCGGCGAGATGGTGACCAAGCAGGCACGCTTCACCAAGCTGTTCAGCTCGACCACCAGCTACGATCCCGATCGCATGGCTTTCGACCAGCAGAAGCTGCGCCAGTTCTACCTGACGCAGGGCTATGCCGATTTCCGCGTCGTGTCGGCCGTCGCCGAGCTGACGCCGGACAAGAAGGACTTCATCATCACTTACGTGGTGGAGGAAGGAAAGCGCTACAAGTTCGGCGACGTGAAGGTCGAGAGCCAGCTGCGCGACTTCGACGGCGACAAGATGGCCAAGAACCTGCCGATGAAGAAGGGCGACTGGTACAACGCCAAGCAGGTCGAGGATACGATCGATGGCCTGAACGAGACCGCAGGCACCTTCGGCTATGCCTTCGCGGACGTGCGGCCCAAGTACGATCGCGACAAGGACAACCTCACCATGGGGCTGACCTTCGTGATCCAGGAGGCACCGCGCGTCTATGTCGAGCGGATCGACATCAACGGCAACACGTTGACCCAGGACAAGGTCGTGCGCCGCGAGTTCCGCTTGGCCGAGGGCGACGCGTTCAACTCGCTGCAGGTCAAGCGCTCGACCAACCGGATCAAGTCGCTCGGCTACTTCCAAGAGAAGTTCGAGGTCGAGCAGAAGCCGGGCACCGCCGAGGATCGCATCATCCTCGAAGCCAACGTCGAGGAGAAGCCCACCGGCGAGCTCCAGCTTTCTGCCGGCTTCTCCAGCCTCGAGAGCTTCATCTTCCAGGCTTCGGTACGCCAGCGCAACTTCCGCGGGCGCGGTCAGACGGTCGGCCTGTCGGGCAGTTACTCGCGCTATTCGAAGAGCGTGGAGGCCAGCTTCGTCGAGCCGTACCTGTTCGACAAGAACGTGTCGCTGGGCGTCGATCTCTACCGCCGCGATCTCAACAGCTTCCAGTATCGTAACTCGGACCGCAACACGACGTACAAGCAGGCGACCACCGGCTTCCAGATCCGCGCCGGCGTGCCGCTCACCGAGTATCTCACCACGGTCGTGCGCTACACGCTGAACTACGACGATGTGGCGCTGGACAAAGGCACCTACTACTCCTTCCGCCTCGATCCCAACGTGTTCCAGTGCGACCCGCTGTTCGCCGGCCGCTACCTGTGCGACGCGATCGGCAAGCGTCTTAGCTCGATCCTCGGCGCTTCGCTGATCTACGACACGCTCGACAACCGCGTGCGGCCGACCCGCGGTCAGACCGCGCAAGTCAGTGCCGACTTTGCGGGTCTGGGCGGCGACGTGAAGTATGCGCGCATCAGTGGCAAGGCCGCCAAGTACTGGCCGGTCTACAAGGGCTTCATCTTCTCGCTTTCTGCCGAGGGTGGCGCCATCAAGGGCCTTGGCGGCGACGATGTGCGCCTGACAGACCGCTTTTTCCTGGGCGAGCCGCAGATCCGCGGCTTCGGCATCCGCGGGGTCGGCCCGCGCGTGCTGCGCAAGCAGCTGATCGACGGCGACGACGCCGACTCTATCCCGGACACCATCTCCACCAAGCGCAGTCAGTGGACCGACGACGCGCTGGGTGGCAACTACTACTACATGGGCCGCGCCGAGCTGGAGATTCCGCTGGGCTCGGGCGCGCGCGAACTGGGCCTGCGCCCATCGATCTTCGCCGATGTCGGCGCGGTATGGGGCGTCAAGAAGCCGCAGCTGACGCAGTGCACGACCGGCTGTATCCCGATCTACACGCAGACGGCCGCGGATGGCTCCACCAGCTCGACGACCTCCCCGACCAATCCGACCACGGGCCAACCCAACGTCGCGACCGGTACCTTCCAGACCTACTTCGTCGAGGAGTTCGTCGGCGATACTCCGAAGCCACGTGTTGCGGTGGGTATCGGCGTGAACTGGAACTCGCCGTTCGGCCCGTTCCGCATCGACTTCTCGCGCGTCCTCCTCAAGCAGGAGGGCGACGATCCCAAGACCTTCACTTTCAACGTGGGAACGCAATTCTGATGAACAAGCTCAGCAAAACTCTCGTGCTGGTGAGCAGCATGGCGATCGCCATGGTTGCAGCGCAGCCCGCTCTCGCCGCCAAGGCCGCCCCGGTCGCCGCTTCCACCGGCGAAGGTGGCACCGTGGTGCCCGGTATCGCTGTTGCCAGTTTCGACGCGGTGATCGGCAACTCGAACGCCTTCAAGACGGCCGATGCCCAGCGCCAAACCACCTACAAGGCGCAGTTCGACCAGGCCAAGAGCCGCAACGATGCGCTCAATGCGCAGATCAAGCCGCTGGTCGACAAGTTCAATGCCGACCGCGCCGGCGGCAAGGTTGCCGATTCGGTGCTGCAGCAGCAGGTCGTCTCGATCCAGACGCTGCAGGAAAATGGCCGCAACGAGCTGCAGCGCATCCTGGCTCCGGTCTCGCTGTCGCAGGCCTACGTCAACGAGCAGATCGAGGACAAGCTGAACGACGCGGTGAAGGCGGCGATGAAGAAGAAGAGCATTTCGCTTCTCCTCTCGCCCGACGCGATCCTGGCGGTGAACGGCGGCGCCTACAACCTCAACCAGGACATCCTGAACGAGCTCAACACCCTGCTGCCTTCGGCGCAGTTGGTGCCGCCTTCGGGCTGGGAACCGCGCCAGATCCGCGAGCAGCGCGCGCAGGCCCAGGCAGCGCAGGGCGCGCAGCCTGCGGCGCCCGCTCCCTCGGGCCGCTGATCGGCCGGTCGAGATTGCGCAACCGATGAGCGAAGAGAACACGCCGGTCTACGACACGGCGAAGATCCTCGAGGCGCTGCCGCACCGCTACCCGATGCTGCTCGTGGACCGCGTGGTCTCCATCTCGGAAGAGGAGGGTATCCACGCGGTCAAGGCCGTCAGCTTCAACGAGGGCTTCTTCCAGGGGCATTTCCCTGGCCGGCCGATCATGCCTGGCGTCCTCCAGATCGAGGCGCTGGCGCAGGCGGCGGGCATCCTCGCCATCGAGAGTCTCGGCCTCGCCGGCACCGGCAAGCTGGTGTACTTCATGGCGATCGAGGAAGCGAAGTTCCGCAACCCCGTCACCCCGGGGCACCTGCTCACCCTGCGTGCCGGCTTCGTGCAGAAGCGCAGCCGCGTGTGCAAGTTCTGGGGCAAGGCTTCGATCGACGACAAGGTGACCTGCGACGTCAACTTCACGGCGATGATTGCGGATAGCTAAGCGGCGCGCCGCCGTACCCGGCCCAAGCCGGGAGCGGCCGCACCAGTTCCCGGCTTGTATTGCGGCGCCGATGCCGCTATGCGCGCCGCTTTCCAAGCAGGCCGGTCGGAACCGGCCACGATGCGAAAGAGAATGTCATGAAGGCCGATACGCACCCCGACTACCACATGATCACTGTCCAGATGACCGACGGCAGCACGTTCCAGACCCGCTCGACCTGGGGCAAGGAAGGCGACACGCTGGTTCTCGACATTGATCCGACCTCGCACCCGGCCTGGACCGGCGGCAAGGCGCAGCTGCAGGACGGTGGCCGCGTGGCGCAGTTCAACAAGCGTTTCGGCGGCCTCTCGCTTACCAAGAAGTAAGCGAAGCCTTCCACGGAAACACGGCAAGGGCGGTCCGATCGGGCCGCCTTTTTCGTGTCGGGCGATTGCACAGGTGCCGGACATCCTTTGTAACCCGGCGCCTGCGGAACATCCGCAGCGGTGGCGTCTTACGTCGACGGGGAGGAAGCTACCTCCCGGTGTGACGCTGCTTGTCGCAAAGCTGGAGACGACGATGATCCGTGCCGTTCGAACCTTCACCGCCCTGGCCTTCGCTCTTGGCGCGCAGGCCGCGCTCGCCGATCACCACGCTGCCGCTCCTGCCGCTGGCGAGGCGCCAATGATCCATGCAGACGTGATCGGCACCGACGGCAAGTCGCTGGGCATGGTCATGGTGCAGCAGACGCCCTCCGGCGTGCTGATCACGACCGATCTTTCGGGCCTGCCGGCCGGCGACCACGGCTTCCATTTCCATCAGAAGGGCATGTGCGACGCCGCGCAGAAGTTCACCACCGCGGGCGACCACTTCGCAGGCGCCGGCAAGCAGCACGGCCTGATGGTCATGGGTGGCCCGCACGGTGGCGACATGCCCAACCAGCACGTCGGCGCCGACGGTATCCTCAAGACGCAGATACTGAACACCGGCGTGACGCTGGGCAAGGGCAAGGCCTCGTTGTTCGATGCGGACGGCACTGCGCTGGTGATCCATGCCAACCCGGACGACTACACCAGCCAGCCAGCTGGCAACGCCGGCTCGCGTATCGCCTGCGCCGTGATCGCAGCGCCCAAGTAGGCCTGCCCTCTTCGCGGGGTTCGCACGTGAGGTGGGAGGGGGCGGCGCCCACTGCGCTGAGGGCGTGCAGCCCTCCGTCATCGCTGCGCGCTGCTATCTCCCCACACGTTGGGAGAATTTATCAGCCCCAGGGACGCTCGCGGTACCATTGCGTGATCACGTACTTGCGGCCCTTTCGCACTTTCATCGCATGGTGCAGCGTCGCGGGGTTGATGGTCCCGTCCGGACGGCGGTTGTTCCAGGCCACCAGCTTGCCGCGCTCGGGCTGGATCATCTTGTCGATGTCGCGAAAGCGGGTGGCGCCGCCGGCCGCGACGTCGTTGAGGTAGACCATGAAGGTCCAGGTGCGCTGGCCCGAGACGGCGCAGTAAGTGTCATAGTCGGTGGAACTGGGCTCGAAGTAGTCGGTGTGCGCCTTGAACTCCTGCCCTTCCTCGTAGCGCTGGCCCTGCAGCGGCTCCGCGTGCGCGAGATCGATGCCGGAGAGGCGCGACAGCTTCTGCGCCAGAGCGGCGACAATCGGTATCTCGCGCGGGAGATCGCACGTGGAACTGGTGCGAAAAGCATAGTCGCCATTGTCGTCGGCCAAGGTCGAGCGCCGATGCTGACCCTCGATCAGGGCAATCAGCGCTTCGCAATCGGCCGGTTCGACGACCTCCCGCAAGAGGTAGAGGTCGAGCCGCGACGATGGGAAACGCTGCGCGCCCGCCCGCGTCAGCAACTGCGCCGTCGACGATTCGTCCGGTTCGTCCATGGCCTTCCTGTAGGGGCGCCAGGGCAGCGCGCAAATCGGCTGGCGGCGGGCTTGCGCAAATTTTTCGCTTTGCAACCGCACCGTCCTGTGCAAAGGCGCGCTCCCGCACCGGACGTGGTTCGCCACCGTTCTGCGCGGTTTTCCGGCACAGCCGCCCAGCCGCGGACACCGGATGTGGCGATCGTAGCTCAGTTGGTTAGAGCGCCGGTTTGTGGTACCGGAGGTCGTGGGTTCGAACCCCATCGATCGCCCCATTTTCTCCGCTTTTGCAATGGTGTCGAGGTCCAGTGGACTGGTTTGGCCGGAGCCACTTGCTCCTTTCGCTGCGGACACTAGAAGCGCGCCTGACATGCACGGCTTTGCCAATCCCGCCCGGTTCCTGCGCATCGCCCGCTGGCTGATGCCGCTGTGCCTGGGTGTCGGTCTGGTGACGGCCGGCGCGGCGCTGGCCTGGGGCCTGTTCGTCGCTCCGGCCGAGCGCCTACAGGGAGAGACGGTCCGCATCGTGTACCTTCACGTCCCGGCTGCCTGGCTCGGCATGGCTGGCTGGATCGGCATCGCAGCCGCCAGCTTCACCGAACTCGTTTGGCGCCATCCGCTTGCCGGGATTGCCGCACGCGCCTGCGCAGTGCCGGGCGCAGTGTTCACGGCGGTGTGCCTGGTTACCGGCTCGCTGTGGGGTCGTCCCGCCTGGGGCACCTGGTGGGTGTGGGATGGGCGGCTGACGAGCATGCTGGTACTGCTGTTCCTCTATTTCGGCTGGATGGCGCTGTCACAGGCGAGCGAAGCCGCCAACGGCGCCGAGAACAAAGCGCCCGCGATCTTCGGGCTCGTCGGTGCGGTCAACATTCCGATCATCCACTACTCGGTCATCTGGTGGAACAGCCAGCATCAGGCCCCGAGCATAACCATAGGCAAGTCGGCCATGGCGGGCTCGTTTTTGTGGCCGTTGCTCATTGCGACGCTTGGCTTCACGCTGATCTTCGCCGGCGTAGTGTTGGCACGCATGCGCGGCATCCTGGCGGACCAGCAGGCCGAAGCGCGCCTGCGCCGCAAGGTCCTGGCCGATGCGCCGATCGAGGGCGCGTTCTGATGCGCGAGGCGATGGACCCGTGGACTTTCGTGATCGCCGCCTACGCCATCGGAATAGGCGCCACGCTGGCGATGGTCGCCTGGTCGCTGCTGACGATGCTCCGCGCAGAGAAGCGCCGCGACGAGGCCAGGAAGCGCTAGCATGGCACCGGCGGCTCCGCTCAAGGCCAAGCATCAGCGGCTGGTCCTGCTGGCGATCGCGCTGGTGGTGCTGATCGGCGCCGCACTGCTCGCGGCCTGGGCGCTGCGCAACCAGGCGAGCTATTTCTACGTGCCGAGCGAGATCGTCGCACATCCTCCCGCGGCCGACCGCGGCGTCCGGCTGGGCGGCATGGTCGAGCGGGGCTCGCTCAAGACCGCGGCGGACGGGGTGACCATCGACTTCGTGGTGCAGGACGGGAAGGCGCGGGTGCCGGTGACGTTCAAGGGCATCGTGCCCTCGCTGTTCGTCGAAGGTTCGGGCGTGGTCGCTGAAGGGCATATGGGACCGGGCGGTACGTTCGTGGCCGACAACCTGCTGGCCAAGCACGATGAGAACTATGTCCCGCGCGAGATGCAGGACATGACCAGGGATCAGGCCAAGCAAGTCGTGGCCGAGACCCAATGATCGCGGAATTGGGCCGGGCCGCCTTGTGGCTGGCGGCGGCACTGGCCATCCTGCAACTCGTTGCGGGCGCCCTGGCGCTGACGGCGAAGGGCAGCGCGCTGGCCGGCGCGGTGCGCCCGGTGGCGGTGGTGCAGGGCTTGCTGGCGCTGACCGCCTTCGGCTGCCTGCTCTACGTCTTCGCCGTCACCGACCTGTCGGTGAAGCTGGTGGCGATGAACTCGCATTCCATGAAGCCGCTCGTCTTCAAGGTCGCCGGCGCCTGGGGCAACCACGAGGGCTCGATGCTCTTGTGGGTAACGGTGATGGGCATGGCGGGTGGCTTCGTTGCGCTCGTCGAAAGGCGCCTGCCCGAGCCGACGATGCTGGCGACGCTGGCCGGTCAGGCTTTCGTCAGCCTGGGCTTCTATGCGTTCCTGTTGCTTGCCTCCAACCCGTTCGAGCGTCTTTCGCCCGTGCCGGCGGAGGGCAACGGCCTCAACCCGCTGCTGCAGGATCTCGGCCTCGCGTTCCACCCGCCGACACTCTACCTCGGCTACGTCGGCCTCTCGATCGCGTTCAGTTTTGCCATCGGCGCGCTGGTGACGCGCGAAGTCGGGCCGGCGTTCGCCCGTGCGATGCGACCGTGGGTGCTGGGCGCGTGGATATTCCTGACGCTGGGCATCACGGCCGGTTCCTACTGGGCCTACTACGAGCTCGGCTGGGGCGGCTGGTGGTTCTGGGACCCGGTCGAGAACGCCAGCCTGATGCCCTGGCTCGCCGCGACCGCGTTGCTGCATTCGGCCAGCGTCCTGGCTGCGCGCAACGCGCTGCGAGCCTGGACGATCATGCTTGGCGTCGTCGCCTTTTCGATGTCGATGATCGGCACTTTCCTGGTGCGCTCGGGCATCCTGACCAGCGTCCACGCCTTCGCCGTCGATCCCCAGCGCGGCTCGTTCATCCTCGTCTTGCTGGCGATCTACATCGGCGGTGCGCTGCTGCTGTTCGGCCTGCGCGCCGCGACCGTGACCGAGGGCGAACGCTTTGCTCTCGTCAGCCGCGAAGGCGCGCTGGTGTTCAACAACGTGATGCTGACGGCCATTCTCGGCATCGTCCTGTTCGGCACGCTCTACCCGCTGGTGGCGGAGGCGATGGGCGCCAAGGTCTCGGTCGGGCCGCCGTACTTCAACCCCATGGGTGCGCTGTTCGCGGTACCGATGCTGGTAGTGCTGGCGATCGGCCCGCTGCTGCGCTGGCGGCAGGACAGCTTCGGGCGCATAGGGCGCAATCTGGTGATCCCGGCGATGCTGGCAGTCGCCGCGACGGTTGTCGCCTTCGCCATCGGCGGGATCGCGCTGCTGCCGTTCCTGGGGCTGGTGCTCGCCGTGGCGCTGGCCTGGGCAAGCGTGCTGCCGCTGCGCGGTCGCAACCTGCGCCGAACGCCCCTGCCGACCTGGGGCATGGTCGTTGCGCACTTCGGCGTCGCCGTGTCGCTGTTCGGCATGAGCAGCGAGAGCGCGTTTTCGGTCGAGAAGCTTGTTGCGATCCGCGTGGGCGAGGTCGCCGAGGTCGGTCCCTGGGGCGTCAAGCTCGACACCATCGAGCCGGTCGCTGGCCCGAACTGGACCGCGCTCGAAGGGCGGCTGCTGGTGCGCTACGGGCCTGACGGCAAGGTCACTCGCCTGTTGCCGCAATCGCGCAGCTTCTGGGCGCCGCCGCAGCAGACCAGTGAATCGGCGCTGCTGACACGCTGGAACGGCCAGCTCTACGCCGTACTCGGCGGCGAGGCGCCCGGACCTGACGGGCAGGACCGCTGGCAGCTGCGGCTGTGGTGGAAGCCGTTCGTCCCTCTGATCTGGGCCGGAGGCATTTTGATCGCTCTCGGTGGCGTGCTCGCGCTGATCGGCCGCGTCGCCGCCGACCTCAAGCGCATCGTCGCTCGCGGCAAGATCGCCTATCGTCGCGAGAGGCAGGGACGTTGAGCCAGACCAATCCCAAGGCGCCGATGTGGGTGCTGTGGCTGCCGCTGACGCTGTTTCTCGGCTTTGCGGGCCTCGCCGCCTATATGCTCGCGCATCCGGCGGACAACACCGTCGACAGCAAACTCGTCGGCAAGCCGATGCCGACATTCAACCTGCCGCCGGCGCTGCCGGGCCGGCCGGGGCTGGACAGCAAGGTCCTGGCGAACGGCAAGCCTCACCTCGTCAACATCTTCGCCAGCTGGTGCGTGCCGTGCCGGGTCGAGGCGCCGCAGCTGGGCGAACTCGCCAAGGCCGGGGTGCCGATCGAAGGCATCTCGGTGCGCGACACCACCGAGAACCTTCAAGGTTTCCTGCAGGAGAATGGCGATCCGTTCCAGCGCGTCGGCGCCGACGACGACGGCAAGGTCCAGCTCGCGCTCGGCTCGTCCGGCGTCCCGGAGACGTACGTGGTCGATGGCAAGGGCATCATCGTCTACCAGCACATCGGCGAGATCCGGCCCGAACACCTGGGCCTGCTGCTCGACAAGCTGAAGGATGCGGCCGAATGAACCGCCGGCTCATCCTGCCGATGCTGCTCGCCCTTGCCTGCGCGGTTCCTGCGGTGGCGCAGGAGGAGCAGTCCACCGCGCCTTACGCCTATCGCCAGCTCGACGATCCGGCCAAGGAAGCTCGCGCGCAGCGGCTGATGGAGACGCTGCGCTGCCTGCAGTGCCAGGGCCAGTCGATCGCCGATTCGGATGCCCCCATCGCCGGCTCCATGCGCAGCCTGGTGCGCGAGCGGATCGCGGCGGGCGAGGATCCCGAGGCGATCCGTCGCTGGCTGATCGAGCGCTATGGCGACTACGTCAGTTACGCGCCGCAGCTGACCGGGCTGACCTGGCCGCTCTTCGCTGTCCCCCTGGTGCTGGTGCTCCTCGCCTTCGTGCTGCTGCGCCGCCGCTTTACCGGCAGGGCTGGGGCATGACCTGGGTCCTGGTCATCGCGCTTGCGCTCGTGTGCCTGGCGCTGCTGCTGTTCGTGTTCAAGGTTCCTGCCGGCACGCGCGAAGCGGTCGGATCGGTGCTGCTGTTGGGTATTGCCGGCTACGCGCTGCAGGGCTCTCCCGCGCTGCCCGGCGCGCCCAAGGAAGGCGCCGAGCCCATGAGCGGCAAAGCCGCGGCCGCGTTGGTCGAGGCGCGCCTGCGGGTTTCGAACAGTGGCATTCCGCCGACAGACCGGTGGGTGGTGATCTCCGACGGCCTGGCGCGTAACGGACGCTTCGCCGATGCCGCCGAAGTTCTGCGCGGCGCGGTGGAAGCCGATCCGAAGAACGCGGAAGCCTGGCTCGCCATGGCCAATGCACTTGTCGCGCACTCGGATGGCATGCTCACGCCCGCCGCGACTTACGCCTATCGCCGCGCCAGCACCGCCGACCCGAATGCGCCGGGACCACCGTTCTTCCTCGGCCTTGCACTCGCGCAGGAAGGGCGCCTTGCGGAAGCCCGCGCGCTGTGGGCCGACACTGTGGCCCGCGCCCCCGAAAACGCGCCTTGGCGAGAGATGCTTGCGCGACAGGTCGTGGCTTTGGACGCCATGCTCGCGGCCCAGCAAGGCAAGGCCGTCCAGGCCCCGTCCGATACCGTGCCGCCACGGCCCTGAAAGGAACGCGGTCAGCCGAATGCCGGCCCGTCAAGCAGCGTTGCTTGGCCTCCGGCATGCTGCTAACGGCGACGCCTTGCCGCACCGCTCAGGCGGGTTGCGAGTCCACGACAGGACGCCCGGATGAGTGACGCGACTACGGATTCGGCTGGAGGCGGGACCATCATCGATCCCGCCACTGCCGAGGCAGCACCGATCCGGGCGTACGGCCACGGCAGCGGCAACATCACCAAACTGGCGTTCGGCGCGATCGGCGTCGTCTTCGGCGACATCGGCACCAGCCCGATCTACGCGTTTCGCGAAACCTTCGTCGGCCCGCATCCGCTCGCGATCGACGAGTTGCACATCCTGGGCGTGGTCAGCCTGATCTTCTGGTCGATGACGCTGGTGGTGTCGGTCCAGTATGTCGGTGTCCTGATGCGTGCGGACAACAAGGGGCAGGGCGGCAGCCTGGCGCTCGTCGCGTTGATCTCGGGCGCGATCAGGAAGTCGCGTTACGGCGGGCTGGTGGTGCTGCTGGGCGTGTTCGCGACATCGCTGTTCTACGGCGATTCGATGATCACGCCGGCGGTCTCGGTGCTTTCGGCGGTCGAGGGCCTCACGGTCGTCCAGAAGAGCCTGGAGCCGTTCGTGCTGCCGATCGCGCTGATCCTGCTGATCGCGCTGTTCGTCATCCAGAAGAGCGGCACTGCCAAGGTGGGCGCGCTGTTTGCCCCGGTCATGGTGATCTACTTCGCCGTGCTGGCAGTCCTCGGCATCTATCACCTGGTGCAGATGCCGGGGGTGCTGGTGGCGCTGAACCCGTGGTACGCGATCCAGTTCTTTCTCACCGACAAGTTGCTCGGCTTCCTCGCGCTCGGCTCGGTCGTGCTGGCGGTGACGGGCGCCGAAGCGCTCTATTCGGACATGGGCCACTTCGGCCGCGGACCGATGCGGATCTCGTGGTTCGGCTTCGTGATGCCGTGCCTGCTGATCAACTACTTCGGCCAGGCGGCGATGATCCTGGGCCTCGACGACGACATGGCGGCTGAGGCCATGCGCAACCCGTTCTTCAACCTGGCCCCGGAATCACTGCGGTTGCCGCTGGTGATCCTGGCGACGTGCGCCACCTTCATCGCCAGCCAGGCGGTGATCTCGGGCGCGTTTTCGATCACCCATCAGGCGATGCAGCTGGGCTTCATCCCGCGCCTCTCGACCCGCCACACCAGCGAGCACGAAGTCGGCCAAATCTACATCCCATTCGTCAACTGGGCGCTGATGACTGGCGTGATCGTGTTGGTGCTGGTGTTCCAGAACTCGTCGAACCTTGCCTCGGCCTATGGCATCGCGGTGACCGGAGCGATGCTGATCGACACTTGCCTGATGACGGTGCTGCTGATTGTGCTGTGGAAGTGGAAGCTGTGGCTGGCGATCCCGGTGATCCTCACGTTCTTCATCGTCGATGGCGCTTACTTCGCCGCGAACGCCACCAAGATCACCGACGGCGGCTGGTTCCCGCTGCTGATCGGCGGCATCGCCTTCACGCTCCTGACGACGTGGAACAAGGGCCGTCGCCTTATGCGCGACCGCATGACCGAGGCGGCGCTGCCGTTGAACGTCTTCGCCAAGAGCGCTCACGGCAGCGCGGCGCGAGTGCCGGGCACGGCCATCTTCATGGCCTCGACCAACATGGGCGTCCCTTCGGCGCTGCTGCACAACATCAAGCACAACAAGGTTCTGCACGAACGGGTGGTGGTGCTGACGGTCGAGGTGCAGGACGTGCCCTATGTCGAACCGTCCGAGCGCTACTCGGTCTCCGAACTGGGCCAGGGCTTCTACCGTATGACGCTGCGCTACGGCTTCATGGAAGAGACCGATGTGCCGGCCGCGCTAGCCCATGCGCCGATGTGCGGCGGACCCTTCGAGATGATGAAGACCAGCTTCTTCCTCTCGCGCCAGACCCTGCTGGCCTCCGAGAAGCCGGGCATGGCGATCTGGCGTGAGAAGCTGTTCGCCTGGATGATGCGCAACGCCGCCAGCGCCATGGAGTTCTTCCAGCTGCCGACCAACCGCGTCGTCGAACTGGGAAGCCAGCTCGAGATCTAGCCCCCGCGATCCCTGACGCTCGCTACGGCAATGTGAAGGCGACGCCTCGCGTGAGTGGCCGAGCCAGTTCTGGACCAGTGCGACCAGGTCGCTCATCGCAATTTGTCCTCCCACCGCCTTCACCCGGAGTGCTTGCCGCGAACCATCTTCGCACCGGTGCATTGCATCGCCAACACGCAGGATTGGAGCAGATCATGGCAGCGTTCGGGTACAAGCTGATGACGGAGGAGCATGGACCAAGGGACCTCGTTGCCAACGCCGTCAGGGCGGAGGAAGCCGGTTTCGAATTCGTCTCGATCTCCGATCACTTCCATCCGTGGCTCGAATCGCAAGGCCATGCGCCCTTTGCCTGGAGCGTGCTCGGCGCGATCGCGCATGCCACGCGGCGGATCGGCATCACGACCGGCTTGACGTGCCCGATCATCCGTTACCACCCTGCCATCATCGCCCAGGCGGCCGCCACGATCGCGGTCATGAGCGAGGATCGCTTCAGCCTCGCCGTAGGTGCCGGCGAGCGGCTCAACGAGCACGTTACCGGTGAGCTCTGGCCCTCGACGCCGATCCGCCACGAAATGCTGGCGGAAGCGATCGACATCTTCCGCCTGCTCTGGGGCGGAGGCGTGCACAGCTTCGAGGGAGATTTTTATGACGTCGACCACGCACAGCTTTACGATCTGCCGGACAAGCCGATCACGGTGACTGTCGGCGTCAGCGGGCCCAAATCGATCGCGCTCGCGGTGGAGAAGGCGGATGGCATCATGGCCACCAGCCCCGAGGCCGAGCTCGTTCAGAGCTACCGCGACAAGGCCGGCAAGGGCGGGCCGGTCTACGGTGAGGTGACGTTGGCCTGGGCGGCGACCGAGGAGGAGGGCCGCAAGATCGCGCACGATCGTTTCCGCTTCAGCGCGTTCGACTGGTCGGTCAACAGCGAACTGCGTGACGTCGCCGGCTTCGAGGCTGCGGCCAAGTACGTGCGTCCCGAAGACCTGAAGGACACGATACCGGCGGGTCCAGACCCCGAAGTGCACCTGGAGGCGGTGCGCAAGTATCTTGAGGCCGGCTTCGATCACTTGGTGCTGCTCGGCCCGGGCGACGATCAGGAGGGCTTCATCCGGTTTTGCGAGAAAGAGCTGCTGCCCAAGCTTCGTTAGACACCGACCATTGCCCCTGCCGCCTTCGCTATGGCACCATTGCGCGGCTTGGCGGGGGTCACATGCTCAATTTTAAAAAGCCCGAATGGCTCGACAGCGCGCTCGGCGTCGTCGGTTTCATACTTTCGGTGCTGTCCACGATCTATCTTCTGAACGGAAAGCCGTGGTTCTCCGAGGAGGTAGCCGTGTTTGGTTCCCTCGGGCTCGGCCTGATGGTTGTGGCGGTCGCATTCCTGTTCCGCCCCCGCCATGCGTTCGACGCCTTGGGCAAAAGTGACCTTGCCGGCGTGGTCAGGCGGCTGGCGGAAAAGTCCGAAGAGATCATCATCCTCAATCCGACCCAGTCGAACGATCTGGTGTTCGAGGTCCTGCGCTCATCGGTAGCAAGCAAGGTGCCGATCGCGATCGTGGGCGACGCCGCATTAGTGACCAGCATTTATTCCTATCTCAGCGACTTGGTCGACCAGCACTTCTTCGATGTCGTGCGGGTCTCGGGTACGTCGGCGGACGAGTGCGTTCTGTGCTCGATCTGCAATCGGCGCCGCACGCTGGTGGCGATCTTCTTCATGGGCGAGCGCGCCTACCGCTTTCGCCTCACCGACGTGGCGCTCGTCGAGCTGATCGCATCGATTCTGAAGCGCGAATCCGGCAACGTCGGCGGCTACATCGGACTGGGTCAGATCGCCGCGCCGCGTACGATGATCTCGGTCGCGCACGATCAGCAGAAGCTCTACTTGCGCAATTTCCGCTCGCTGCAGTCCGGGTGGATCTCGTTCTACGGCACCGAAGTGCAAAGCGTGCAGGCAGGCTGGGTGGAATCGGGCGAATTCCGCACGATCGACACTCTCGATCTGACCACCAATCCCTCGCGCCTGCTGGAGCGGCAGCGTTACAATGCAGCCAACCGCGCCTTCATCGCCAAAGGCGGCGCCATCCGGCGTGTCTACATGGTCCGCCGCGCCGATCTTGCCCGCAAGAGGTTTCGCGAAGACCTTGCCCGGTTGCGTACCATGCAGCACAAGATGGGTGTGTCTCTCGGGCTCGTGCTGCTCGACGACTTGCGGCAGGAGTACCGCAAGGACTTCATTCTCTACGATGACGCGATCGTGCTGGTGGAGGACCAGCAGGCCTCGTCGGACTACACCCTTGGCCGCAGCACCGCATACTTCGGGCACGAGGCGATCGCGCAGCACCGGGCAGACTTCGATGCGGTGTGGAGCGGCAAGATCACCGGGGTCCCGCCGGCAGCGTTCCTGCTGGAACAGCTTGGTCCGCTGCCGATCGCTGCTGGCGCTTAGTCCGTTGGGGGCGTCTCGACGAACTCCTCCTTGGCACTGTCGCCCATGCCGTGCTTGAGCACCATGGGCAGCTGCGAGAAAGTGAAAACGAACGAGAGGATCGTAAATCCCCAGAGCTTGGCCTGGAGCCAGGTGTCGAAGCTCACCGTATAGACCAGCGCGGTGTTGAGCGCGGCCAGGAACACGAAGAACCACGCCCAGTTGCGCGACAACTTCAGCCAGCCCTCGTCGCTCAGTCCTTCGAACGCGGACTGCAGCAGGATCTTGAGCATCGCCTTGCCGCGCATCAGCCCGAAGAACAGCACGCCTGCGAACATCAGGTATACTGCGGTTGGCTTGATCTGGATCCAGAACGCATTGTGGAACACCACGGTCAGCCCGCCGAAGCCCAGGATCAGGATCGTCGTGAGCCACAGCATCGGCGAGATGTGGCCCAGCCGCCAGCGGGAGACGATCAGCGCCACGACCGTCGCGCCCATGAACGCTACTGTGCCCTTGATGACTGCCGCGACCGTGCCCAGCATGTTGTCGTCGTCAGGCGGTGCAAAGTGCCGGTAGACGAGGAAGAACACCAGCAGCGGCCCGAAATCGACGATCAGGTTGACCCATGAAGAGCGGGGCCGCTCGCTCGTGGCCGGCTCTGCCATCACGCCACTCCCGCAATGACGCGCGCGAGCAGGTCGGGGTTGAAGGGGCGCAGATCGTCGATCTTCTCGCCGACGCCGATCGCATGGATCGGCAAGCCGTATTGCTCGGCCGCGGCGACGAGCACGCCGCCCCGCGCAGTGCCATCGAGCTTGGTCATGATCAGCCCGGAGACCCCGGCCACTTCCTTGAATATCTCGATCTGCGATAGGGCGTTCTGGCCGTTGGTAGCATCGAGCACGAGCACCACGTCGTGCGGTGCCGCAGGGTTCAGGCGGCCAAGCACGCGCCGGATCTTGGCGAGCTCGTCCATCAGCTCACGCTTGTTCTGGAGCCGCCCGGCGGTATCGACGATCAGCGCGTCGATGCCGCTTTCGGTCGCGGCCTTGACCGCATCGAACACAACGGACGCCGGGTCGCCGCCTTCCGGACCCTTGACGATCGGGATGCCCACCCGGTCCGCCCAGACCGCGAGCTGGCCGATGGCGGCGGCGCGGAAGGTGTCGCCGGCCGCCAGCATCACCGAATAGTCCTGCTCCTGGAACAGGTGCGCGAGCTTGGCGATCGTGGTGGTCTTGCCCGAGCCGTTGACGCCGATGACGAGGATCACTTGCGGGCGCGGAAAGGCGACGATGTCGAGCGGCCTGGCGACGGGGCGCAGGATCTCGGCGATCTCGCGCGCGACGACTTCCATGATCGCTCGCTCGTCGGCGTCGCGCTCGAAGGTCTCTCGTGCCAGCCGGTCACGGATGCGGGCCGCGGCGCGTGGGCCCAGGTCCGACATGATCAGCGCGTCCTCGAGGTCGTCGAGCTGCGCCGCATCGAGCCGGGTCTTGCCGCCGATGCCCGCCAGGTTGCCGACCAGGCGCTCGGACGTCTTGCGGAAGCCGCCGAACAGGCGGTCGGACCATTCGTCGCCGCTCCCGGTCTGCGAGCCGGGCTGCGGATCGGCCGGGAGGCCGTCGGTACTCATGCTTCCAGTATTCCTTCGACAACCCTCGTGGGCACGACGCGCAAGAGCGCGCCGGGTTGCGTGCCGGTTGGGAGACGCACCGGCGCGAAATCAGCGGCGTGTCCGGTTCCGCCGCGCTCGGCCAGCACCCATAGCGGCTGACCGCAGTGGCCTGCAAGCCAGCTTTCCCGCACGTCGGAAAGGGCGCTGCGCAGCTCGGCGGCGCGCCGGCGCACGGTGGGTGGCGGCACTTGCGGCATGCGTGCGGCCGGCGTCCCCGGGCGTGGCGAAAAGGGGAAGACGTGGCCGTGGACGATGTTCAGCTCGCGCACGATCAAGAGGTTTGCGGCGTGCGCTGCCTCGTCCTCGGTCGGAAAGCCGGCAATGAGGTCTGCCCCGATGGCGATCTCCGGACGGCGGGCGTGGAGGCGCTGCACCAGGCTCACCGCATCCGCACGGCTGTGGCGCCGCTTCATCCGCTTGAGGATCAGGTCGTATCCATGCTGGAGCGAAAGGTGGAGGTGCGGCATGACCCGCGCTTCGCCTGCGAATAGGTCGAACAAGGCCTCATCCACCTCGGCCCCGTCGATCGAGGACAGCCGCAGCCGGCGCAGGTGAGGGAATCGCGTCAGGATCGCCTGGCACAGTGCGCCAAGCCGGGGTCCTCCCGGCAGGTCCCCGCCCCAGGAGGTGAGATCGACGCCTGTGAGTACGATCTCTTGCACGCCCGCGTCGAGATGGACGGCAATGTCATCGAGCACCGCGTCGATGCCGCGCGAGCGGCTGGGGCCACGACCCTGCGGTATTACGCAGAAGGTGCAGGCGTGGTCGCAGCCGTTCTGCACCTGCACGAAGCCGCGGGTGTAGCCGCGGCGCGCGGCGGGAGCCGCCGCCGCGGGCACGTTCCAGGCGCGCGGATCGAGTTTGGCGGTATTGGCGATCAGGCCGTCGACCTCAGGCATGGCCGCAAGCGCCTCGCGCTCGACTTCCGCAGCACAGCCGGTAACCAGGAGGCGGGCATGGGGCCGCGCCCGTCTGGCCTTGCGGATCGTCTGGCGGGTCTGGCGTACTGCTTCGGCGGTGACCGCGCAGGAATTGACCACCACCAGGTCTTCCGACCCGGCGAGCAGCCCGCGCAGCGCTTCGCTCTCGGAAAGATTGAGGCGGCAGCCCAGCGAATGGACTTCGACCGTCAAGAAGCGATCCCGTAGTCCGCAGCGTCAAAACTGCCGCGAAACGATTCGACCGCAGGGCCGGTCATGACGATCTCGCCGTCCTCGCGCCATTCGATCTGCAGCGTGCCTCCCGGCTGCGTGACGGCGACGCGTCGATCGACCAAGCCGCGCCGCATCGCGCCGATCGCGGTGGCGCAAGCGGCGGTGCCGCAAGCCTGGGTGAGGCCGGTCCCGCGCTCCCACACCCGCAGCGAGATCGCCGTGCGCGAGCGGACGGTGGCGACGTTGACGTTGATGCGGTCCGTAAACAGCGGATCGAACTCGATCAGGGGCCCAAGCCGCGCGAGATCGATTCCGCCGAGATCGGGCACGAAGAAGATGACATGCGGGTTGCCGACGTTGACCGCGATCGGCTTGACCAGTTCTTCCCACGCCAGCGGCATCTCATGCGTGTCCATCGGGTAAGCCAGTGGGATGCGATCCCAGTCCAGGCGCGGCTGGCCCATTTCGACCGAAATGCCGGCGTCCGATGGCGTCGCCGCTACCAGCCCGCCGAGGGTCTCGATGCGCACCGGTCCGCCGACATAGAGCCCGACCGCGCGCGAGGCATTGCCGCAGGATTCGACCTCGCCTCCATCGGCGTTGAAGATGCGCATCCTGAGGTCTGCGGTGGCCGAATGCTCCAGGACGATCACCTGGTCGCAGCCGATCCCGGTGTGGCGATCGGCCAAGGCAGCGGCGGCGGACGAATCCAGCGACGGCAGGGCGCTCGTGCGTCCATCGAGCACGACGAAGTCGTTGCCCAGCCCATGCATCTTGGTGAAGTCGATCCGCATGGCGCGCGATCTAAGGTCTGGTGCCTCTCAGGTCCAGTGCCTTGCCGCTGCCGCGGGGCGGAAGCCGCTCAACCCCGGATCTGGCGACGAACGGGTTTGGCAACCGGGGGTGGCTCTGTGGGGGCGACGCTCGCGGCTGGAGCAGGTTGCGCTACGGAGATCTGCTTCATCCACTCTGTAAGGTCACCGGCGCGGCGGGGACGTCCGTAGAGGTATCCCTGTCCGATAACGGCCTCGTACTGCAGCAGGTGGTTCAGCACCGCGTCGGTCTCGATACCTTCCGCAGTGATCGGGAGGTTCAGGCCCTTGCCCAGCATGGCAATGGCGTGGACGATCGCGGCGCTGTCCTTACTGTCGGCCGAATTGGTCACAAAGCTGCGGTCGATCTTGATGCGATCGAACGGCAGGCTGCGCAGTTGGGCAAGCGAGCTGTAGCCGGTACCGAAATCATCGAGGCTGATCCGGATACCCTGGTTCTTGAGGCTGGTGACAAGCGATCGCACCTGCGCCAGGTTCTGGTGCAGACAACTTTCGGTGATCTCGATCTCGAGCCGATGCGCAGGGAAATTCGCTTCCACCAGGAGACGCAACAGCTTCTGGGCGAACCAGGGATCGCGCAGCTGCAGCGGCGAGATGTTGACGGCAAGCGTCAGGCGCGGGTCCCAGGCCTTCGCATCATCGAGGGCCTGCGCGATGAGATGCTCTGACAAGTCGGCGATGGCGCCGATATCCTCGGCGATCGGGATGAAGATTTCGGGTGAGACGATGCCGAACTGCGGCGAATCCCACCGCGCCAGCATTTCGAAGCCGGCGAGCGCACCGGTCTTGATGTCGATCTGCTGCTCGTAGAACGGCACGAACTCGCCTTTAGCGATGCCCTGGCGGATGCCTGCCTCCAGCTCAGAGCGTACGCGCATTTCCTCGGCCATCTGCGCTTCGAACCAGTAGAAGCAGTTACGGCCCTGGCGCTTGGCGTGATACATGGCGATGTCGGCCATCTCGCACAGCGACCTGGCATCGCTTGGTCGACCGGCAAAGTCGACATGGTCGGAGCGCACCACGCCGAGCGAGGCAGTTACTTCGATGCTGAGTCTGTCGAATTGCGAGCTCTGGCCGACCGCATCGATCAATGCGGCGGCTGCCTGGTCGGCCATCTCTCTACGAGCCGGTGCAAATTCGAGCGCGACGGCGAACTCGTCGCCGCCCACCCGCCCGATGATGGCGGATGGCGGCAGGCACGCGGTGATGCGACGCGCGCATTCGCGAAGCAGCATGTCGCCGGTTGCATGGCCGTTGTAGTCGTTGACCTGCTTGAAGTTATCGAGATCGACCATCATCAGCGCGATGGCATTGCCGCGGCGCGCTGCCGCTGCCTTCAGCGCATCGACCGCATCATTGAAGCTGCGGCGGTTGAGGAAACCGGTTAGAGCATCAGTCTCTGCCAAGCGGCGCGCCTCTCGCTCGGCCGCGCTATGGAGGCGGATCTCGTCGCAAAGCTGGCGATAGCGGCTCCAGCCGAAGATGATGATGGCGATGTTGAGGAGGAAGGCAGTCAGGATCGAGAGGTCGGGTGCGGGGCCGCGGCCGAGCAGCGAGGCGACCACTTTGGGCGCGATCTGGCTGCCAGTACCGACGAACATCAAGATGGCGGCGGAGACGATGCCGAGAGCGACGATGTCGAACTTCCGCTCGGCAATGCCGTCGCCCCATCCGGTGGTACCTAATGAAACGTCCCGAACTTCCAACGCTAACCCCCCGGATAGCACACCACGGGACGTTACCTAAGGAATAGGCCTGAAATTTCAGTTAAGCATACTCGCTTGGTCAACTTCACGCCGTCTGAACGGCGTTCTCAAGTCTTGAGGCCGATCTCGCGCAAGCGCTCCTGCAGGTAATCGTCGGCGCTGATCGAGATCGGATACCGGTCCGGGTTTTCCGCGTTGATGCATTGGGGCAGCGTCACGAAGGGGAAGTCGCTGCGCAAGTGCAGGAAGAACGGCATTGAGTAGCGGCTGTGACTTGCCCGCTCCCCGGCTGGATTGCGCACCCGGTGCGTGGTCGAGGGCAGGACGTGGTTTGTGAGGCGCTGCAGCATGTCGCCAATGTTGACCACGATCGCGCCCTCGGGCGGCGCGACCGAAAGCCAGCGGCCGTCCTTCCCGAGCAGTTCCAGCCCCGCTTCCTGCGCGCCAAGCAACAAGGTGATCAGGTTGATGTCCTCGTGCGCGCCGGCCCGGATGGCGCCGCCTGCCTCGGAGCCGACCGGCGGGTAGTGCAGCAGTCGCAGCACCGAGTTGCCATCGAGTATGGCAGGGTCGAACCAGTTTGCATCCAACCCCAGGTCGATCGCGATCGCCGACAGTACCCGTGCGCCGGCTTGGTCGAACTGGGCGTAGAGTTCGGTGAATGTCTCCTTGAAGCCGGCGACCTCTTCCGGCCAGACGTTCGGCGGCATTGAGGCGGTCAGCGGCGAGCCGGCGGGCAAGTCGCGCCCGACGTGCCAGAACTCCTTGAGGTCCTTCTCGGTCGCGCCCTTGGCCACTTCGGTGCGGAACGGCGTATAGCCGCGCGCACCGCCCTGGCCGGGGATGAAGTACTTGCGCTTGGTTTCTTGGGGCAGTTCGAACAGAGCTTTGGTCAGCGCCCAGGCGCCATCAATCAGCGCTGCGTCGATACCGTGGTCGCGGATCATCGCGAAGCCGAACGTACGGAAGCTTCGGCCGATGTCGGCGGGCAAACGCTCCTGGTCGCGCTCGAGGCTGAGGACTGGGATTTCGGCAAGGTCCATGGGTAGTGTAATCCGTGATGAATCGGTATGCGCCCGCCATAGTCGAATTGGAAAGGCGATGCATGGGCAAGAGCGAGGGCGCTGCCGCAAAGAGCTACTGGCTAATGAAGTCCGAGCCTGACGCCTACAGCTGGGACGATCTCGTCGCACAGGGCGAAGGCACCTGGGACGGCGTGCGCAACCATCGCGCCGCCAATAATCTACGCGCGATGAAGGTCGGGGACGAGGCCTTCTTCTACCATTCGAACATTGGCAAGGAGATCGTCGGCATCGCCACGATCAGCGCCGAGGGGCTGACCGATCCGACGGATGCAGACGGCAAGTGGGCGGCTGTGAAAGTGAAGCCGGTGCGCAAGCTGGCGCGCGCGGTCACGCTCAAGGAGATCAAGGCCGATCCCAAGCTTGCCGACATGGAACTGGTCAAGCTCTCACGGCTGTCGGTGGCGGTGGTGACGCCCGAGGAGTGGGCATACGTCCTCAAGCTGGCAGAAGCTTGATCCGACGTCTGACGCGACAGGCTGATACAGTGGGCGACACTGTCGCTGGCCTTTCTCGCAACCCTACTGCGCGCCGGTCGTTCTGTCCTCCGAAGCGGCATTCCATCGCCGCGCAGATTGAAGGAGAACCTCCATGGGTAAGCTCACAGACACCATCAAGGGGCTTGGCAACGAAATCGCTGGCAACGTCAAGCAGGGCGCGGGCGAAGCCAATCGCGACCCCGCTCTGAAGAGCGAAGGCAAGGCTCAGGAGAAGAAGGGCGAAGTCCAGCAGGGCATCGGCAAGATCAAGGGTGCACTTGGCGACCGGATCTGATCTTCCCTTCAAGCTTTGATGAAGGGGCCGCGTTTGCGGCCCCTTTTTCATTGTGTTTCCATAGCTTGCTCGCTGTCTCGAAACGGGAACGCGGAGGGCTTTGCGCAAAGGTAAACAATTTCTTAAGACGGGCGTTATGCGGAACATGCCCCGTCGTGCCCTTGTCCTCACCCACGAAGCCGCCGGCCATTGGTTCCGGCGGTCACTGCCCGCGCATGTCTTCGAGGTGGCGGACGAGGCGGCCGTTGACGCCGAGGCGGCGCGTCGCTGGCGCCTGACCGGCAGCGACTGGCGCGGCTTTCTGGCCGCTTACTGCGCCAGCTTTCTGGCAGTCAGCATCTTCATCGCCTGATTGCGATCAGGAGCAGGCGTTCCGCTCTGCACAGTAGAGCAGATAGCCCAGGTACGCGGATGCGACGCAGCAGGCCGCCACGACGATCAACTGGTGCACTACCGCAAGACCGAGCATGGTCATCAGCCCCGTGAGGAGAGACCCGAAGACCATCGCGCCAGAGTTGATGATGTTGTTCGCCGCGATCGTGCGCGCGGTCTGCGACTTGTCGACGAAGGTGGTGAGGAACGCATAGAGCGGCACTACGAACATGCCGCCGCACCAGGCGATGCCCAGCAGTGTCAGCATCAGCGGGATCGCCAGCGGCTGGACCAGGAAAGTCCCCACGTCCATCAGCGCGTCGGGCCCGCCGTGCGGCCGCCACATCGCGCAGACTTGCTGAAACGCCAGCAGGAACACCCCCATGCCGATCACCGATACCGGCGACCAACGTGCCGAGACCGTGCCTTTGAGCAGGGCATTGATCGAGATGGAGCCGATCGACACGCCCACCGAGAAGATGACAAGGAACAGGCTGGCCACTTCCTTGCTGGCCATCAGCATGTTCTTGGTGAGCGGTGGAAACTGAACGAAGAGCACGGTGCCGATCGCCCAGAAGAAGCTGATGGCGCAGATCGCCAGGAACACGCGACGGTCGGCCATGGTCGTGCGCACGAGGCGAACTGAGGATCGGACGACATGATAATCCAGCGGCTCGGACTCTCCGAGCGGCGCCGCGGAGGGCACCTCTCGCCCGGCGAGGAAGCCGATGATCGCGACCGCGACCACCATGACCGCGGCAGCATCGACGCTGACCCAGCCTGCGACGATCGTGCCAGCCAGCACGGCGATGTAGGTGCCGGCCTCGACCAGGCCGGTGCCGGGCAGCACCTCTTTTTCGGAAAGGTGCTGCGGCAGGATCGCATATTTGATCGGACCGAAGAAGGTGGAATGGATGCCCATCGCGAACAGTGCCAGCAGCATCAGTGGGATCGCCAGCGTGTGCAGCGCCACGCCCTGCCACGCCAGCGCCAGGCCTGAGCCGCCCACCAGCATGATCAGGATCTCGCAAAACTTGATGACGCGGATGATCTTCGCCTTGTCCCGCATGTCCGCCAGCTGCCCGGCCAGCGCCGAGAGCAGGAAGAACGGGATCACGAAGATCGCCGAGGCCAGCGCGCTGAACCGGGCCTCCGCCGCCTCGGAGTTGTAGACTCCGTAGACCACGAAAAGCACCATCGCGTTCTTGAACAGGTTGTCGTTGAACGCGCCGAGAAGCTGGGTGACGAAGAGGGGGAGGAAACGCCGGGCGCGGATCAGCTGCGTCGTCGTGGTCATGAAATGGGCGTCGTCATACCGTTTGCGCAGGCGGCCTCGATCGTTCTTCGGGGCGGACACTTAATGAGCCGGCGTGGTGGCACAACCCCTGTCGCGCACTTTGGGCCCGTTCCGCACTTTATTCCCACGATGGTTCGGGGCTATGGCGGCACCGATGCTGACGCTTCCCAATATCCTGACATTGTCCCGCATTCTGGCGGTGCCGCTGCTGGCGTTCCTGCTGTGGTGGCCGAACTGGGAGTTCGGCTACGGCTTGGCTTTTGCGCTCTATTGCCTGATGGGAATCACCGACTATTTCGACGGCTATCTCGCGCGTTCGAGTGGCACTGTCTCGAAGCTGGGTGTCTTCCTCGATCCAATCGCCGACAAGATCATGGTTGCTGCCGTGGTTTTGGTCCTGACCGCACAGGGCATCCTGCGCGGGCCCTACGTGGGCGACATGCATGTGATCGCCGGTCTCGTGATCCTGGTGCGCGAGATCGCGGTTTCGGGCTTGCGCGAGTTCCTGGGCGGCTTGCAGGTCTCGATCCCGGTCAGCCGTCTGGCGAAATGGAAGACGACGTTCCAGTTGGTCTCGCTCGGCGCGCTCATCCTGGGCCGGGCCGTGCCCTGGTGGACGTTCCCGCTTGGCGCGTTGGAGGTCAACATCCCGCACACGGTCGGGCTGTCGACCCTCTGGGCCGCCGCCGCGCTGACGCTGGTGACCGGATGGGACTACTTGCGGGTCGGTCTCAAGCACATGGACTGACGCGACTTCGCCGGATTGTTCCGCCCCTTCGCTTGCGTCAGACTGTTCGGCCTGGGCCAGGGGGTGAGTCGGGCATGAGTGTCATTGCAAAGTCTGTGGGAAAGGGTGGCGTCAACCTGCCCGACGACGTCAAACTGGTGCGCCAGCTGCTGGGCAAGTTCCTGAAAGGCCAGGGCAAGCCGCCGCTATCAGACAGCGGCGTCGCCGACTCGGCGCTGACGTCCGCGATCGAGAGCTTCCAGAGCAAGGTGATGGGCTTTCCCAAGCCCGACGGCCGCATCGATCCGGGCGGCAAGACGATCGCCCGCCTGCTCGCCGAGCCGGCCGCCAAGCCAGCGGCGGCCGCCGCTCCGGCCGCGCCTGCCGATGCGCCGACCGAGGTCTCCGTCACTTATGGCGCGGTCGACAAAGCTCTGCAGATCGTCAGCCCCTACAGCATCGCCGTAGTCGGCAAGGCGCTGGTGCTCGCCAAGATGAACCGCGCGGTGATCACCAGCACGCTGCGCCTGCCGGCGGACCAGGCGCGGATCATGTATGGCAACGCGCGCACCAACCTGAAGAACCAGTTCGCGCTCTATGGCTCGACCGGCGACGCGGTGCTCAAGGTGTTCGAGGAGAACGAGGACAAGTCCGAGGCGCAGATCATCAACCTGATGCGCCTGAAGATCGAGGAGCTGCTGGGACAGGGGCGACAGGTTTCGCGCCACGTCACCACCGTGGCCGGCTACGCCAAGCTCAACGTGTTCGACATCGGCGTGAACAGCACCAAGGCTGTCGCCGGCAAGACCTTCAGCATCGAGCGGCTGACCGGCGCGTTTCTCAAGTTGAAAAAAGACGGCTACATCAAGACCTTCATCGACGAGACCGCCAAGTCCAATCGCTGCTGGCACCTGGAGATCGTGCCCAATGCCAAGGACCTCTAGGAAAACCGCGATGCTCATCGGTGCGTTGGTAGCCTGGGCGCTGGGCGCCACTGGCATCGCGGTGCACTTCGCGGCCGCAGCGGGCAGCGCCTCGCCGGCCACTCTTACCAAGGCACCAGTGGCGCCATCATCCTGCCCGATCGGCATCGCCACGGCGCAGGCCGACCTTGAGCGCCTGGCGGGCCACCCGCAAGTCCTTGCCTCGGGTTGGAAGGACATCGACAGCGACGAGCCCGTAGTGCGTGATACGCTGGACTTCGGTGACGGCACCACCGTGATCGTCGAGCAGAAGAATTGCCGGATCGCCAACCTTTCGGTGACGCTGCTCTCGCCCGCGGCGGTGCCGAATGCGAGCGGTATCGCGCGCATGGCGGCCGCACTGGGCGCGATGCCGCTGTGGAAGCAGCGCTACCGGGGGCAGGATGCAAGCGCGCTGTTGGCGGCGGAGCTCGCTTCCGCATCGTTCGCTGAGCACCATAAGCAAGGCCCGAGCTTTACTTATGCGACAGACGCGCTGCCTCCGCAGAGCGAGGGAGACGAGGCGCTGATCTCGTTCATGGCCGACAGCGATTCGGCAAGCCCGTTCCGCAGCGCGTTCACGCTCTCTATCTCTGCGGGGGGCGATGGCGATTAAGCCGGATCAGGTGCCGCAGATAACCGACCCGATTCACCCCGCCCGCAACTCGTCCGCGAGCATGCGGAATTCCTCGGCGCGGGGACTGTTCTTGCGCCACACCAAGGCGATCTCGCGATTGGCATTGGGCGAGAGCAGGGGGCGGGCGACCACGTTGGTGCCATTGAGGATACCGGCGTCGAGCGCCATTTCGGGCAGCATCGTCAGGCCAAGCCCGTTGTCCACCATCTGAACCAGCGTGTGCAGGCTGGTCCCGATCATTGTCGCCGAGGCGCGCAGCTCGGGCCGGTTGCAGGCGGCGAGCGCGTGGTCCTTCAGGCAGTGCCCGTCTTCCAGCAGCAGCAACCGGTTCTCGTCGATGACGTCGGGACTGACCTGCTCGGGTGGATCGCGCGGGTCGTCCTTCGGGAATGCGACGAAGAACGCGTCGAGCTCGATGGTCTCTTTCTCCACTTCGCCGGTGGCGTAGGGCAGCGCTAGCAGTACGCAATCGGCGCGGCCATGGTGCAGCGATTCCATCGCCGCCTGGCTGGGCTCCTCGCGCAGGAACAGCTTGAGGCTGGGCCGCTCGCGCCGCAGCCGGGGCAGCATGCGCGGCAGCAGGAACGGTGCGATGGTGGGGATGACGCTCATCCGCACTTCGCCCGAGAGCGGCTTGCCGCTGGACTGCACGAGGTCTGACAGTTCCTCGGTCTCACGCAGGATGCGGTGCGCCTTGGCGACCACGGCGTTGCCGAGCGGGGTGAACCGGACTGCACGCTTGGTCCGCTCCACTAAAGTGACACCGAGCAAGGCCTCGAGATCGCGCAAGCCCGCCGAGAGCGTCGACTGCGACACGAAGCAGGCGTCGGCCGCGCGGCCGAAGTGCCCGTGCTCGTGCAGCGAGACGAGATACTGCAGCTGCTTAAGGGTCGGCTGGTAGACGGTCACGCCCGCGCTATCGCACGGCGGTGGCAGTTGCGCTAGACTAGGCGCGCTCGTCGCCGGCCTGTCGAAGCGCCCGGCGCCAAACTCAATCCTCGCCGCCAGCGCCTGGTTCGACCACGTCTTCGACCCGCGTCATCTTGAGCTTGCCGTCCACTACCGCGAACGCCAGCTTGCCTTCGACGAGGTCTAGCGCTTCGCGGCCGAACACGTCGTAGCGCCAGCCCTGCAGCATCGCGAGGTTCTTGCGCACGCCCGCGGCCAACAGCTCGAGCTCGTCGCTGCGGGCGAGCAGGCGGGCGGCCACGTCGATTTCGCGTGCCCGGATCTTGAGCAGCAGCTTGAGCAGGTCAGCAACGAGGCTGCCCTCCTTGCCGAGAGGCGCGCCGCGCGGCGCGCGCGGCGGCATCTCGTCGTCCGACATCGGCTCGGCATTGGCAATGGCGGTCATCAGGCGGCGGCCGATCTCGTTGTCCTTCCAGCCTTGCGAGAGCCCGCGCACCTTGGCCAGGTCGGCCTGAGTCTTGGGCGGGTGGCTGGCGATGTCGGCCAGAGTCTCGTCACGAGCGATGCGGCCGCGCGGGATGTTCTTGCCTTGCGCTTCGAGTTCGCGCCACTGCGCGATCGCCTTCAGACGGCCGAGTACTTGCGGATTGCGCCCGGGCGCCTTGATCCGCTGCCACGCCTCGCCGGGCTCGTTGCGGTAGTTCTCCGGGTCGGCGAGCTTTTCCATCTCCTGGTCCAGCCATTCACCGCGACCCGTCTTCATCAGGCGCTTGAGGATCTTGGGGAAGATTTTCGACAGATGCGTCACGTCGCCGATCGCGTATTCGATCTGACGCTCTGTCAGCGGCCGCCGCGACCAGTCGGTGAAGCGGGCGCCTTTGTCGATCGTCAGGCCCAGCCACGACTCGACGAGATTGGAGTAGCCGATCTGCTCGGACTGGCTGATTGCCATCATCGCGATCTGCGTGTCGAAGATCGGGTGCGGGGTGCGCCCGGTGAAGTTGTAGATGATCTCTACGTCCTGCCCGCCGGCATGGAAGACCTTGAGCACATCCTCGTTGGCGGTCAGCAGGTCGAGCAGCGGCGTCATGTCCAGCCCGTCGGCCAGCGGGTCGATCGCTGCGGCTTCCTCGGTGTTGGCGATCTGCACCAGGCACAGTTCGGGCCAATAGGTGTTCTCGCGCATGAACTCGGTGTCGACGGCGACGAACTCGGACTGCGAGAGGCGTGCGCACAGGTCTGCAAGCGCATCTGTCGTCGTGATGAGCGGGTGGATTTTCATTGAACAGGGGCGTTACGACCAACCGGGCGAGGGATCAACGGCCCGGCGCAGTTTTCCGGAAGGGATCGGAGACGCTGTTTCAGCCGCGCCGCAACAGACGCTGCAGCAGGGTGGAGCGTGGCACCTCCTGCAATTCGGCGATGCTCTCCGGCGTCACCAGGCGGCGGCGCAGCTGGGTGCCGGTGGTGTGGATGCCCGGTGGCGGCAGGTGCCAGGCTTCCGGGTCGTCGCCGGGCTCGTGGTCGGGGTCGGTGAGCTGGCGCAGATCGTCCATCGCCTCGCATGACGGCAGCGGCTCGGCTCGCGGCAGCCCGAGCTCCGCGGGCGCCTCAGAGCTGCGGAAGCCCAGCAGGAAAGCCTTACTGGCCTGCGCCGCCGCCTCGGCGTCGTGCGTGGTCTGTAGCTGGCTCGAGGCGTCGGGCCTACGAGCTTCGGTTCTTTCTGGTGCATCGTGGGTCGTGTGGCTGGCCAACATCAACTGGCTCCGACTTTTTTTGGCGATCCGGCGAATAAGTACCTAAGCGGCAATGGTTTACGTGGAGTTACGAGGCGCGGTGCCAACTGCGCCAGGGGACGTTCGCAAACGCTTCTGGAAATCGCGCCTCCGCTCGACTAGGGGGCACGGCTTGCATCACCGAACCCATCGAAGAAGCGCGGACTTGCCATGACCCATCCCTATCGTTCCCACACCTGCGGCGCGCTCGGCGCGGAGCAGGTCGGCGAGACTGTCCGCCTCTCAGGCTGGGTCCACCGCAAGCGCGACCACGGCGGCGTGCTGTTCGTCGACCTGCGCGACCACTACGGCATCACTCAGGTCGTCACCGATAGCGACAGCCCTGCGCTCGAGATTCTCGACGCGCTGCGGCTGGAGAGCGTCGTTACTATCGAAGGCACCGTCAAGGCGCGCACCGAGGCGACCGTGAACCCGAACCTCACCACCGGCGCGATCGAGGTCTACGCTCGCGCCGCCACCGTGCTCAGCCGCGCCGAGGAACTGCCGATGCCGGTCGCCGGCGAGCAGGAGTATCCCGAGGACATCCGCCTCAAGTACCGCTTCCTCGACCTGCGGCGCGAGACGCTGCACGCCAACATCGTGCGCCGTACCAAGGTCATCTCCGACATGCGCCGGCGCATGGAGGGCATCGGCTTCACCGAATACGCGACGCCGATCCTGACCGCATCGAGCCCGGAGGGCGCGCGCGACTTCCTGGTGCCGAGCCGCATCCATGCCGGCAAGTTCTATGCGCTGCCGCAGGCGCCGCAGCAGTACAAGCAGCTACTGATGGTCGCCGGCTTCGACCGCTACTTCCAGATCGCACCGTGCTTCCGCGACGAGGACCCGCGCGCCGACCGCTTGCCGGGGGAGTTCTACCAGCTCGACCTCGAGATGAGCTTCGTCACCCAGGAGGAGGTCTGGGAGACGATGGAGCCGGTGCTCCAGGGCGTGTTCGAGACTTTCGCAGACGGCAAGCCGGTGACGCCCTCCGGCCAGTTCCGCCGCATCCCGCACGCGCAGGCGATGCTGGACTACGGCTCGGACAAGCCGGACTTGCGCAACCCGCTGCTGATCAAGGATGTGACCGAGCACTTCGTCGAGTCCGGCTTCGGCATCTTCGCCAGCATCGTTGCGGGCGGCGGTGTGATCCGCGCGATCCCGGCGCCCGGCGCGGGCGCGGGCAGCCGCAAGTTCTTCGACGACACCAACGCCTGGGCACGCGCTGAGGGGTACTCGGGTCTGGGCTATATCAACATCAAGTCGGGCGAGCCTGGCGGCCCGATCGCGAAAAATCATGGAGCGGAAAAGACCGCGGCGCTGATCGCGGCGCTGGGCCTTGGCCCCGACGACGGCGTCTTCTTCGCGGCCGGCAAGGAAGAGCAGGCTGCCAAGCTCGCGGGCCTGGCTCGCACCCGCGTCGCCGAACAGCTCGACCTCATCGACAAGGACCGCTTCGAGCTGGCCTGGATCGTCGACTTCCCGTTCTTCGAATGGGATGAGGACGCCAAGAAGCTCGACTTCGCGCACAACCCGTTCTCGATGCCGCAAGGTGGGATGGACGCGCTGGAGAATCAGGACCCGCTCACCATCAAGGCCTACCAATACGACCTCGTCTGCAACGGCTACGAGATCGCCTCGGGTTCGATCCGCAACCAGAGCCCCGAGCTGATGGTCGCTGCCTTCGAGAAGGTGGGCCTGAGCAAGGCCGATGTCGAGGAGCGCTTCGGGGGCCTCTACCGCGCGTTCCAGTATGGCGCCCCGCCGCACGGCGGCATGGCGGCCGGCGTCGATCGCATCGTCATGCTCGTGTGCGGAGCCCAGAACCTGCGTGAGGTGGCGCTGTTCCCGATGAACCAGCGCGCCGAGGACCTCCTGATGGGCGCGCCGAGCCCCGCCGAGCCCAAGCAGATGCGTGAGCTGCATCTGCGTGCCATAGAGCCGGTTAAGGCGGGACAGGGCTAAAAAGCGGGAGAGGGGCCGCTCCCGTAAGGCGTGGTGGAGAGGCTTGCACCGCCGAGGCCATCACTCTACCCTGCCGTGCGCCAAAAATGGGCAGGTCGGCTCCGGTTGGGTCGGCCCGCGCGAGGGTTTCCTGCGTGACCAGGCCGTCGATCGATGAGCCCCCTGGCCTTGAGCCCGCAGCCATGGTGGCTGCGGAAAAGGCAGGAGCTTGACCCATGCAGCAGCAGATTTCCCTCATTAACCTGGGCGTCACCGATATT